>Ga0209990_10000430_pt1 | contig 40304 bp, 54 predicted proteins | sample NOAtaG_6_FD_187304 | JGI IMG/M metagenome (GOLD analysis project Ga0209990, IMG submission 187304) | Freshwater lake microbial communities from Lake Erie, under a cyanobacterial bloom - NOAA_Erie_Diel5S_2200h metaG (SPAdes) (version 2) | ecosystem: Environmental > Aquatic > Freshwater > Lake ...
GGGCACTGGCCGGTGGGAGGTGGTGCAGCAATCCACCGGACTGCGTCCGGTGGATACCCCCCCCTCCCCCCCCCCTAATAAAAAGACGCGCGTTCTTCATCCTTTCGCGGCTCCCAGCCTCGGCTCGGCTCGCTTGCCAACGTTTGCCAGCGTCCACCGTCCGTTTGCCAGCGTTGCCAGCGGTTGCCAGCGAACCAGCCCGCCGAGGGCGCTCGGCGCTATCAAACGGACTCGCGCACGCCCGGGAGCCCCTCGGCCGGGATGGAGAGCGCCACCGTTCGCCAGCAAGCCAAGCCGTCCACGCGCCAGCCGCGCCACCGATCGCCAACCCGGCGCCCCCGACGTTTGCCAGTCCCCGGCCGGCGCTGGCCATGGCATCCGGCGGCATCCGGAGGGATCCGGAGGCGCCCGGGCCGTCACCTGGTGAACACCTGGTGAACGGATCCGGCCACCTCCTGGACGATCGGACCCGGTGCCATTGACTCGAGGCGCCTCAACTTTCGAGGGAGGCGAAACATTGTGCTTGACAAGGCACCCGGCACTTCGCTAAGATAGGGGGCGCCCGGGACTGGCCCGGTGCGCCAACCTTCAGCAGGAGCCCCCGCCGATGATCTACACCGCACGGCCCAATCCGAGCACCGACTGGACGTTTGGCGATGTATGCCAGATGGTCCGCGCCGGCGCGAAGCTGGTTCGCTACTCCTTGACCGCTGGCCGGGTCGGCTTTGCGTACAACAGCACCGAGGCAACGGTGCCGGCCGACTACCTGAACCGGATGATTGCATCCGGCGCCATCATGCTGGAATCCCGGAACGGTGGCGACCCGGCGGTCTACGTTTGCCCGATCATCTACACCGCCGCCAACCTTGAGGTGGCCCAATGATCTACCGCTCGATGCCCACCGCCGCCGACGCCCACCGGGCGATCGCGGCCGCCGCCCGCAACCTTTCATGGGACCGTGAAGACGGCGCCGTTTTCATGACGGTTGACGGCGCTTGGCTGGCGTTTCTCGATGCGCTCACCGTGGACGCTGCCGTCCGGGACGGCTGGACGCTGGACGAACTGAACGAGGAACTCACCGCCGCCCGCCCCGAGGCGGTGGACGTGAACGCCATTCTCGCCGAGGGATGGACCGAATGACCCTTGACCGCTACCCTCTCGAAACGCTGGCCGGGTTGACCCCCGGCCGGCAGGTCAAACTTGGCCCGGCCATCCCCGACGCCCGGGACCTGATGACCTACACCCCGGCCGAGGAGGTCCGGGACGTTCTGAAGGCGCACGGCTACACCGGGACGATCGACCAAGTATTGACCCGGGACGTTTCCCGGTTCCCCGTCACCATCCCCGAAGGGACGCGCGGCATCGTCGAAGGCGTGGACGCTGACGGCCGCTGGGCCATTGTCGCGTTCGTTTGGAAGACCCCGAAGTCCGGCAAGGTCACCGCCGCGATGGTGCAGGTCGAGCCGGCGCACCTTGTCAATCATCGTGGTGCCCCGCCGCTGCCCGGGATGCCGCTTCCCGGCACGGCCACCACGTCCACCACGTCCACCACAACCGAGCCCCCCGCCATGCTGCAAACCTTGACCGCTACCCCGCCCGCCCCCGCCGCCCCGGCGCCGTCTCTCGGCGCCATGGACGCCCTCCTCAACGCCGTGGTGGACGCCCGAGTCGGCGCCCGGATTGCGGCGCTGGAGGCCGAACTTGCCAGCCGGCCGACCGGCGCCCCCACGGTCCGAGTCTCCATCTCCGGACTGCCCGAGGTGCAGCTCGAAGGCAAGGCGCATACCCTACTTCTGGAGGCGCTGCGCTGGGCGGCTAGTCGCCGGCGCAACGGGATGCGGTTCAACATTGCGCTGGTCGGCGACGCCGGCACCGGCAAGTCCACGCTAGCGGAACAGGTGGCCGAGGCGCTGGGACTCCGCTTCCATCCCTTCAGCTGTTCCGGTGGCGTGGCCGAGTCGAAGCTGTTCGGCCGGATGACGCCGAACCTAAACACGGGCGAAGAAGTGTACCGGGCGTCAGAGCTGGTGGACTACTTCCGGAACGGCGGGGTCTTCCTGCTCGACGAAATGGACGGACTCGACGCGAACGTCCTCACCGCCGCGAACGGGATGTTCGAGGCCAAGCGCTGGGCCGCGCCGAGCGGTGAGGTGATCGAGCGCCACCCGGACTTCATCCTGTTCAGCGCCATGAACACCTACGGCACCGGCGCCAGCCGACTCTACACCGGCCGGTCGCAGTTGGACGCTGCGTCGCTGGACCGCTGGGTTGTGCTCGATTGCGATTACGACGCCGAGCTGGAACGGTCCCTCTGTTCGGTCCCGGCGATCGTGGACACGTTCCACGGGATCCGCGCCAAAGTCCGGAGTCTGGGGCTCCGCCGCTGGGTCACCGGCCGCATGATCGAGCGGGCCGAGGTGGCGCACGTTTGCCACGGCGCCACCGTCACGGACGCCGTCCGGGCGCAACTCTCCGGATGGACCGACGCGGACCTGAAGGCCGTTGGGGTGGCGTCATGAACCGGACCGTTCACGCCGTCAACGATGCGCTAAAGCTCACCACGACGCGCCTTGACGTGGCCACGCTGGCCACCCTGAGCGCGGCCGACGCCCCGGAGTGCAACCGGGCCGGATTCACCCGGCAGGGTCGCGGGATGGGCGGCAGCTGGACCGGCTGGCTGGGCAGCATCGAGGAGGCCCGCCAGCTGTTCGCGGCGGGCTGGCAGGCCGGCGCCGACCGGGCCGAGGAGCTCCGGGACCAACTGGCCGGCGCCATCCCGGCCGGCACCATCACCCGCCGGCGCCGCATCACGGGCGACGAAGGCGAGGAGCTCCGGTTGGACGCCGCGCTTGCCGGCCAGTGGGAAACGGCATGGACCCGCCGCGCCCCGGTGCGGGTCGATGACCCGGCCGTCATCAGCCTGTCGGCCGGATGGATGGCGAGCGCTGGCGTCGAACACGAACAGCTGATCTGGAATGCGCTGCAGGCCATCGTCCTCACCGACGCGCTGGAAGCGGCCGGCTACCGGGTCGAGTTGCGGGCCATTGATGGCACCGTGACCTACAAGCGCCACGGCTACACGCAGCTCGTGGATATGATGCTGAAGCGGGCCGAGGAGCCGCTACGCGCCGACTTGATTGCGGCCGTGATCGGTCACGCTGGCGTCTACCGCTCCCTTGGATTCCAAGCGCTCTGGACCGTCCCGAAGGAACAGCAGGAGTCAATGGGCAAGTGCTTGAAGCCGGACGGCATCCGCAAGGCCGTGACCGATGCCGCCGGCGCCGGCATGATCCCGCCCGTATCCTACGTACTCCCCCGGGCCGACAATGCCGCCACCGCGCGGCAGAACTTGCGCGACGCGGTCCGGGCGCTGTTTCCGGATCGCATTGAGGCGGCCGCATGACCGCCCCGACCCGCAACCCCGGGGGCCAGGACGCGCCCCCGGCGCCGCCCCCGCCGCGCAACTGTCCGGCCTGCTGGCTCCCCGTCACCGTCTGCACCTGCCATGAGGATAGCGACGAATGAGCCGGCGCCCGGAGCCTATCCCCGACTGGTTGGTATGCGCCACGATTGCTGCCCTCTGCTACACCCTCACCCGCTGCACCCTCACCCACTAGGAGCCCCGCCATGCTCAACGCCTTTCTGATCGACACGACCGACGCCCGCGCCGTTGACCACCCGCTGACGCTGGAGGCCATGCAGGCCACCGTGGGCGGCTACATCGAGCCGGTGTTCACCATCGACTCCCCGACGCGCCCCGGCTACGCCCTCACCGGCTACGTCAACGATTCCGGCCTAATCGACGGGCTCCCGTTCACTTGCTTCCTCGACGGCGCCAGCAACCCGCTGGCCGGCCCGCTGCTGATTTGCGGGTTGCGCTACGAGGATGGCGAGACGGCCGAGCTCACCGCCGAGGAGCTCGATTGGATCGACAAGCGCACCCGACTGGTGATGATGGCCGGCCGCATCACCCCGGCAGGCGAGCGCGACGCGCACGCCCTGCACGCGCTGGACCTGAGCAAGTAACCCCACTAGCTTCCTGGGTGCGGCCCTCTGGCGGGGGCTCCCGCACCCACCGCAACCCTCAGCTGCCACGCCCGGCGGCTGGGGGTTGTGTGCGTTCCGGCGCCCGGCAGTGGGCAGATTTATTGCCAGTGGGCGGAAGTTTGCCAGCCCACACCGTTCGCCATGCGGCCAGCCGCGCCACCCGGGCAGCGGCCCGCTTTGCCAGTGCGCCCCGGGATTGCCACCCTCCAGGACGAACCGGCCCCGGATACAACGACAACCGGACGCCGTTGACAAAGACAAACGCCGCCGGCAGGTCCGGCCGGGTGGACAGGAGCGCCCGGCAATACTCCGCCGCGCACCCGGCGTCCGCCGCTTGCCAGCTGGCAAACGCTTGAGCGGGTCCGCCGGGCGGGTCCACCACCGCGACCCACCACGGCCGCCCGTCGGCCGTCACGCCCCGCGCCGTAGCAGGCCGGAGCGGCTCGCGACGGAGCGGCTCGCGGTCTCGGAGCCGGAGCGGCTCGCGGCAGCCCCCGCGCTGGTCAGACCCAGCGCCCTGGCTCGAATCGGGTTGATCCACGGCACGTTGCGCTGCTTGTTCTCCTCCACCTCTTCCTTCGAGGGGGGTCGGAAGTTGTTCAGGTGCCCTTCCCCGTTGAGCAGCCGGTGGCCTTTCTCGGTGATCTGCCATGTCTGCTTGGCGATGCGCTGGGTGTAGCCTTTCGTGGTCAGCCGGCAGGCGGCGGAGCGGAGGGTCTCCAGCTTGGTCTCCGGGTGGAGCGTGCCAAGCTGGTCGAGGGTCAGCCCCTCCGGGTGATCGGCCAAGGCCCGGAGGATGCGGAGGGCGGAGGTGCTGTAGGTCTTCTCAGGCATGGGGTGGGGTGGTGGGGAGGTCGTATTGGCCGGTGGCTTGAGCGGTGGCGGTGAGTTCGTCGAGTGGCGGCTTTGGGGTCCGACTGTACGGGCTCAGGATGTAGTGCAGGGGACAGTTGGGTGCGATCCACCATGCGCGGGTTGGCTGTCCCGGTGGGCTGTACTTGAGGATCACACCCTGCCCACGGGCGTTGTCGCCAGCCGCGCAGGTGCAGCCGTTGGCAATGGCTTCCGGGCTGCCGGGTTCGCGTTCACGATTCATGAACGGTGAACGGTCGGTGGTCATGCGCTGGCCTCCCGTTCGGCGATGGTGAGTGCGGCGTTGAGCATGGCTGGGACATCGCCCGTCCGAGACCATGCGGTCATGGCTCTGGCCAGCACGTCGAGGTCCGGCTTCCGCAGCATGGCAAGGATGGCCCGGAGCCGGACAATTTCATCGGCCATCCGGTCGCTTGACCCGCCCGGAACGGCGGGCGTGGCATAGAACTCTTTTAACACCTCATCCCTCGTCATTGGCCACCTCCTGTTCCGCTGCGGCCACGGCGGCTTCGATGATCTCGTCGATGTCCTCTCCGATGATCGGGTCAGTCACTTTCCGGGCGTTGAGCGCATCATGCACCGCCTCCCGCATCTCTCGGCTCGGCTCCCGCAACGCGGCGAGGATGCGCCATGTACGCCACAGCTCATGGCGCAACGCTTGTTCGTGCGATGCCGGTCGATCCTTCGCAGGAGCCGTAAACCCCGTGTCGTCATAGAACCGCTTGGCCAGCACTTCATCCTGCTCGGTTACGTCACTCATGCGCTCACCTCCTGCTCTGCTGCCGCGACGGCGACACGGATCGCTTTCAGCGCCTCATCAAAGCACGACAGGTTGTAGATCTGCTCCCGCAAGGCGTCCACCATCAGGTCGCTTGGATTGCGCAGCGCGGCGAGGATGTCACGGGCACGTTCGTATTCCTTCTCGTACATCACGCTCATGCCAAAATGCGAATCACTGGTGCGCCGTTCGCGCTCTAGCAGCAACTCTGCGGTCATACGCGCCGTGTCGTGTTCATCCAACGCCTTCCGCAGCCGGTCGATCTCCTGCACCAGCACTAGCCCTTCGCCAGCGGCCAGCGTCCAGCCTTTCCGGGCCGTGGCAATGATGCGGTCCAGCCGGTCGCCGTAGCCGGCGCGGTGGTTGCCGAAGTTCCCGTCAGCCTTCGCGTCGGTCGGATCGGGGACGCGGCAGTCGGTCGGGGCGCTGCTCATGCGACCTCCTGCAACTTCGCCTGCGCGGCTCGCGCTTGGGCGTGGTGCTTGTCGGCGTTCTGCAGTGCCAACGCCACCCGATCCAGCACCTTCCGATCCGCGTCGGAGATGACATGCCCCACCGCCAGATCGCGCACCCACTGCGTGAGGTAGCTGTCCAGTCTATCGCTCATGCGTCCTCCTCTGTCGGCTGGCGCAGGAAGCAGGGCGTGGTCTCGCCCACCCATGCGCCGAGGGTGTTGAAGTCGAAGTATTCCCACGCCTCGTCCTCGCTCATGCCATCCGCCTGGTACTTGGCAATGACCTGCGCCAGATCGTAGCAGCGAATCGGCGGTTGGCCGAACCGTTCCACAATCCCGAGGAGGTACGGCTCAAGGTCGGGGTACTGGATCACTCGTCCTCCATCCCCACGTCGGTGACGACCATTGGCGACAGGCTCCCCACCATCTCTTCGATGGTGAGGTGCATCACGATGTTGACGCGCTTCGCTTGCAGGTCCGACAGCTCCTTCAGGATGGCGCTGATGCGGTGGTCGATCTCGGCCAGCGCGTGCGGGCCGTGGTCACAGATGGCCTTCGTGAGATTCATGGCGGGGACTCCCTCAGAGAATGGTGATGGTGATGGTGGCCCCAGCGTCAGCCTTGCTGGGGGTACTGCGCTCGGGATCGAACAGCATATGCTCGTCGCGCACTTGGCAGTCGTCCCACCAGACCGCCTGCGATTCGCTGATCCCGTCCTTCAGGTTCTTGCTGAAGTTCAGATCCCTGATGCGGCGGTCGGGTTCGCGGATGACGACGTGCAGCTTGAGGCGTTTGTCAGAGATCGTCCATCCAGCGGCGCGCGCCGCCTGCAACGCATACCACCCGATGCTCTGCTTGCTCAGGCGGTACTCCTTCGACAGCGTGTAGCCCTTCACATACTTCCGGTTGTCACTGCACAACGCTTCCCACGGGACGAGGAAGGTCAGTTGCGTTCCTTCCACTTGGGTAGCATCGGCCCGTGGATGGCCTCCTCCTCCCGGATGCTGGGGATGCGGTGCGACAGGCGCAACGTCCGGTAGTCCCACTGCACGGGCAGGTCGGCGACGGGACCGTGGCGATTTTTGTCCATCAGCAGCCATGTGTCAGCGAGGTTGCCGCTTCGCGTGAAGCGGGAGTGATCGAAGAGCAGGACCTGGTGGCTGTCATTCTCCAGCGCACTGCCACCCATCAGACCCTGCGCGACCGGACGCTCGGCTCGCACGGCGCTGGTCTGCCGGTTGAACTGCGAGAGCGTGATCATCACTACGTTGTGCGTATGCGTCAGCTCGCGCAACTGGTGGCTGACGAGTTCCATGCGCTCCTGAATGCTGTGCGCATTGGCTGTCCAGATCAGCTGGATGTAGTCGATCACGAAGTAGCGACTGCCCAACGTCTCCACATGGTACTTAATACTGGACACCACATCCTGCAGCCGGGACAAGGGGCGCCGGTTCATCAGGATCTCCCCTCCCGTCTGCTCCTTCAGGCGGTCCATGGCCTGCTGCGCTCGGCGGAATGCCGCTTGATCGAACGACGGGCCTTGTTCCAGTAGCTGCGTACTCTCTCCGCTGACAATGGAAAGCAGGCGGGTGGCCAACTCACTGCGCCCCATCTCCAAGCTGATGAACGTGGCGGTCTCGCCATGCTTCGCCGCTTCCGCCACAAGGTTGAGCCCGATCAGCGTCTTGCCCGTGCCGGTGTTGGCGCCGATGGTCATGTACCAGCCCCGCGCCAGCCCCACCCCACCGCCGCCACCGTGGCAGAGCGCGTTCCACCCGGGCAGCATGGTCGGCACGGCGTCGATGGGCGCCAGCTTCTCCTGCAGCAGATGCTCCAGCGTCCCGCCGGTCATGCTGTCAAACACCATCACGCTCGACTCCGCGCCGATGGGCGTGGCGCTGGCGACCACCGTGCGCCAGACGCTGGCCCAGTCGTCGCCGTGCGCCTGCACCGCTTGATGCAGGTCACAGAAGTCCTTGATCGTGGCGCCCTTGTACTGCACCTCGCGCAACACCTTCGCCTTGGGGAGCGAGCCGCTGATCTTGGCGACCATCGTGGCGCCGCCTTCATCCGGCTCTTGCCACACCAGCACTTCCCGCCCGGCGAGAAGCGGAGCGAACTCCGGCTTCCAGTTGCTCGCGCCGGGGAGACCGACGGCGCACACGCCGCGCTGCCATGCGGCATGACAGTCCGACTCCCCCTCGACCAACAGCACCGGGCCGGTGAGCTGCGACAGCATCCACTGCCCATACAGCGGGGTGCCCGTCCCGTCCGGCAGCCAGAACGTGCCCTTCCGGGTACGCACCTTGGTCCGAAGCAGTGTCTTGTCTGGCCCGTAGTACGGGATCTGCACCACCGGCTGGCCGAACTTGCCCTGCCCGTCGGTCACGCCGGCCTTGGTCATGGTGGCGAGGGCGAGTCCTTTGCGCTCGGCGTACTCCACGACGGTGAGCCCGGCGCCAGTCGCTGCAGGGATCTCCACACCCAGCTTCTCGGCCAGCGACGATAGCCCACGAGAAAACCCACAGGCACTGCAGCCCCACGCATGGTCTCCGAGCCATGCGCTGGCGGTACTGTCGGCGTGTTCAGGACAGCGAAACGCCACGCGCGTTCCCGATTTTCTCGCCGCATACTCTCGCCTCCCCAGCAGATGCTGGCGCAAGATCCCCGATGCATCGAGCGTGTTCATTCAACGCTCCAGCTGCGGTCCTGCCGCTTCACCTTCGGCACCCCACGGACGTTCGTGAAGGACTTGTCATACAGCAGGAGCTGATCCTGCGGCACCCAGACAAACCCGCCGGTGTTGAGCGCCACCACCCAGAGGTGTTTGTGTTGCGCCGGGTAGGTGCTGAAGCCGTCCTTCACATGATCGACCGCGAACCAGAGGTTGCCCATCTCCCCCACTTCTTGGTGCGTTTCGGACAGAACCGACACCGGCATCTCGTTGAGGTAGTCGCAGATGAACAGCTCGGCATCCCAGCCGTAACTGTCCCACGTCGCGCCGACGATCTCCGCCTCGTCTGACGTGGGCTTCAGCTCCGCATCGTGCCGGAGCGCGTTGAGCGGGAGATCGACGACCATTGCGCCGTCTTCCAGCAGGACATGACACCCCAACGTTCGGTTGGGCTGGACACTGACGCCCCACCACACCGCCGGGATGAGCGGCTCAATAGCCACGGTCTCTGGGCGCACGAACGACGGGATGACGTAGACGTACTTGTGGGTCGGGAGCGGAATGTTATGTGGCATCAGTCTTCCTCCCCTTCATCCCAGCCCATCGACGCCCACTCCGCGCTGGTGACCCCAGTCATGAGGAACTCCCGGTCTTCCGGCGAGAGGTGCGGGACGATCTGCTGGATCAGTCGCTTGCGCTGGGGATCTTCGATCTCCCGGAGTTGCGCCGGAGTGATGTCGATGTCCTTGGTGCGCGTTACGCCGCTGATCTTGGACGTGCGGTTGATCTGCATCATGACGCGGACGCCTCCTGCTTCCGGTTCTTCTGCTCTTCACGCAGCAGGACGTTGACCTTGGCCACCCGCTCCCGAACCCGGCGCCGCTGATGATCATCCCAGTACGCCATGAGATAGGTGTCCAAATGATCGAAGGCGTCGATCAACGCGACGAGCAACTCGTCAGAAACCTGGGCGTGCGTCATGCGCTCAACTCCGTGGCAAGTCGGTCAAACTCCTGAACATCCTGTCCGCTTCTAGCCCACTCATCCCGGGTCCGGCCGTGGACCGTGACGGCCGACTCATAGGTCAGCCATGCGCCATCGGCAAAGAACCGATGCAGACTGCGCACAAAGCGGGGTTCGGTCTGTTTCCTGAAACACTCCTTGGTGTACTGCTCGGCAGCTTTGACCAGCTGCGCCGGGTCAGCGCCATCCTGCAGGCACTGCTTGATTGCCCGAAGCGCCGGAGGGAAAAGGTGGGGCGTATCACGATCCGGGTAGACGCTCCAGATCATCTTCGTCACCTGTTGCGCTAGATCGTTCAGTTTATCGTTCTTCTTCTCGTTTGGGTGACACAGCTGTGTCGGGGGTGGGGTGACTGCCCTGTCGCCCCCCAGTGACTGGGGAGTCAGGGGTGACTCTAGCACCACCTCGTACACGCTGGTCTTTCCGGGGCGTGGCATTTGGCGCAAATAGCCCTTGGTAATCAGGACCGGCAGCGCCCGCTGAACTGTCCTGGTAGACAGGTTGCAGGTTTTTGCCATCGTCTGGACACTGGCCCAGACATTCCCGCCCAGTCGATTCGTAAACGTCCCGATGGCGCACAGGACGCGGACTTGGGTATCGCTCAGGTCAGGGTCAGCCACGGCAGCGGCGGGGATAATGGACAACACGGGCATGGCGGGGGCGCTCCGTTACTTGCGGTGTCTGGAATGGGTGCCTTGGTTGCCGCCTCGCGGCCGGCGTTCGATGCCCGCCCGCTGCAGCATGGAGTGGACCGCTTGCGGCGTGACGCCCACCATGTCCGCAACGGCGCGGATAGACAGGCCGCTTTGATACAACGCCGCCACGGCTTGTCGCCGGTCCTCGTTCGGTCGCTGCCCGGTATGGGCAAACCGCTTGGTGCCTTTGGCCATCACAGTCCTCCATCCCACTGCGGGCAGAAAAGGGATACGTCACAGTAGTGTTGACACCGCTTGTACTCCCCCGGCCGGGTCTGCACTTCGTACCCTGCCGGGACTTCGCTGTCAGCTGGCGGCGCCTCGTACAGCTTCAAGGCACGGGAAGCCCCGGGCTTGATTACGGCGTACTTCGTGCCGCTGTACCACCGCTCTTCGTCCGTGCAGGCAATCGGCTTGCCCGCCCGGGCCTGCTGGTGCAGGGCCACCCGCTCTTCGATGAAATCCTGCGCTTCCTGCAAATCCCACACGGGGATTTCGATGCGCTGGATCGCCGCCTTGGGGTAGTCGTCCGACCGTTCCGCCTCCGTCTTTCGCCAGTCGCGGAAGATGGCAATGATCTCCAGCGTCTCCACCTCGTACCCGTTCTGCGCGGCCAGCCAGCGCAGCACGTTGAGCTGCTGGATCCACTTGTCGTTCCCCTTGGCCTTGTAAACGGTCGTGACTTTGTAATCACTGATCCGCTTCTGGTCCAAGTCCATCACGTCGAACTGGCCAGAGACGGACCAGCCCATCACCTCGGCAAAGAGGCGCTGCTCCGCGATCATCCCTTCCTGCCGGAGCCCGGCCCGCTCCAGAATCGTATGGACCGCCTGCCCCAGCAGGGACCACACCCGCTCAGACACATCGACCACGATCTCGTTGTGATGCCGGCGGCTTAACTCCGCCACCTGGGGGGCGTCGATCAGCTTCGTGGCGCTGATGTCCCCGCCCCCGGTGTACGGGTCGTTGGTCACGGCTGCCACGATACTCTGTGGCAAGCCGTGGACGTTCGTCACTTTGGGCATCAGGATGCCCCCGACGCATCGGCATCCAGCACCGCCTTGGCCATCGCAAGGGACGCCTCCAGCTTCTCCAGCGCCCGCTCGGCCACCGCGTTACTGTCCGCGATCCGCATAATCATGGCGCCCAGCTCTTGCACCGCCTCTTTGTCGCCGGACAGAAAGGCCGCGCCCAGATGGGCCAGCATCGTGACGATGACCACCTCGCTCGCCTGCAGGTCCAGCTCGATTTGCGTGGTCATCGGGTCGCCTTGATGAACAGGGTTGCCGCTGCCGCCTGAATGGCCTCCGCGTTGACCCCGATCCCGGCGTCTTCACACTGCCGGTAGAGATGCTCAAACGCCAGCGCCACGCACTGCCCGTACAGGGCGCCCAGTTCTTCGATGGACAGCTTCGGTGCCGCCGCCGGCGCGGCGGTCGCCGCCCGTGGCGCTGCCGCTCCAGCCGACGAGCCAGCCGCCAGCGAGATATTAGTGAAGGTGGTGCCGTTCTTCTTCACCTGCTCCAAGTGGATCGTCTTGCCCACCACCGACTGCAGATCCAGCTGCAGGCGGGCCAGCTGCTTCTGCGCCGGGAGTTCGTTGACGTACACGTCCGTGCCGTCCTCTCCCATAAACCGGACCTGCGCCCCAAACTTCCCTTCGACACTCTCTGCCCCAATGACGGTAATCGCCACCGGACCATCCGCGAGCTTGTGAATCGGCATCTGTTCTCCTGTCGTTAGCTGACCAACTCCGACGCCGCCGAAGTGCGGTCGTCGTCCTCCATCCCGTCGTCAAAGACGAGATTCCCCAACTCCAACAACTGCTGCGTCAGAATAATCATCGCATGGCGGTGTCGCTGAGTTGCTTCCGATAATGCCTGCAGGTTCCTGTTGATTTCCTGCGATTCCTCTTCGAGACGCGCAATGCGCTCTATCGTCTCAGCGTCAGTCATTCTGGCTCCACGGCGGGGGTTTTTGTTGAATCGTGCGCGGGCCGATAGTATGGGTGTTCTTGAGTTATTGCGCAAGAGGCAAAAAATCCCTGCCGCGTGTGCTGCTGCGCGACAGGGATAACGCCTGCTGGGGTTTGGAGTTAGCTGCCGAGCTGTTGGCTAACGGCTTGCTGAAACGTGGCGAGCGGGAAGTTTTTTGGATCTGTCTTGCGTCCTTTAGGGGTGGCCACTTCGGCGTGGGTGGTGATGCGCGTGGCGGGAATGCCGAAGTGCCGGCAAAGGCGCACCACCACTCTGATCGCCTCGGCGTACTGAGACGCGGGGTATTCCTCGGCGCCATCGTTCCGGTTCGCCAAGCAGACGCCAATGGCAAAGTCATTGACGTTATCGTGCCCTTCCATCCGGCTCCGTCCGGCGTGCCACGCCCGTCGCTCCGGCGGCACCGTGAGATACACGGCGCCGTTCCTGCCAATCATGATGTGATACGACACCTGACTCTCCGGGCGCATCACCCAATCCAGTGAGGAGTCGAGCCGGGAGGCGGCATCGGCGTGCAGCACGATGGCCGACACCGCGCCCGGACGGGCATTGTGATTGGGAGACGCCCGCCGAATCCAGTGCGACGGGGGCTGGAACGGCGGGCTCATCCGGTCACGCCTTCTTCTTGGCGAGGTGCAGCACGAACGCCAAGCCCGTCGCCACCGCCGCCTTCACCGCGTCTTGGTTCAACGTGGCCAGACAGTTGACCGCCGCATCAGGATCGCAGTTAAAGTCCACCCCGGCCCAGCTGCCGAGGAAGGTGAGGAGCGTGGCGACCACCATCACGGCGATCCGCTTGGCCGTGGGCGGCAGCTTGTCGATGGTCGCGGAGAGCGCCTTGAGGCCCTGCATGACGACGAACGTCAGCGGGCCGACAATGACGGGCATCACGACAGGGAGCAGGAACTTCGGCACGATCACCTCTGGGTTAGGGTTTCTGGTCCAACCGGCCTTCGATGTGCGCCAACTGCGTCATGGTATCCCGGAGCAGGCCGTATAACTCCGCCGTGTTTTGGCGCACCTGCTGCTCATGGTTCTTGAACTGCTCTTCCAACTTGTTCACCGTGGTCTTCAGCACCGCATAGCTCATCGCGCCACCAATCACAGCGGACAGGATCGGGACGATAAAGGATGCGCCAGTTGTCTGGCCGGTCGTCTGCTGCAACGCCAGCGACCCGATGGCGGCGACGGCCCCAACGGTGAGGGAGGCGGTTTCCGTGGTCATCGTGAGGGGACTCCGATCAGGGTTTCCGATGCTTTCTGGCCGCGCTCACGCAGGATCTCTAACGCCCCCTGCCGCTGGTCCGGCGTCAGTCCAGGCTTTTTGCGGATCTGCGTCCGGAGGCGGGAGATTTCCTCCAGCTCCGCTTCCAGCGGTTGAATCTTCTTTATAAGTCTCATGTTGTCCAAGTTTTTGTCAACGAAAGCATCTAGGCGCTTTTGATCTCCAATCCGGCGTAGCTCGTTCAGGTCCGTCCGGACCTGATTCAGCTCGCGCAGGCGCTCCCGGGCCATAGCTTCCGGGTCCGTCTGCCCCTTTGTGCTGGTCGTAAACCGCTCCTCGAAGCGCCCCAGTACCGGGATGCGGGTGGAGCCGGCCGGCGGCGGCGGCGCGTTGAGTCCAGCTGCTCGGGCGCCAATGTCAATCGCCTTGGACAGCTCAGACCCAGCCGTCCCCAACGTAGACCGGATGACAAAATCGGTCATCTCGGGTCGGACACCAGCTTGCGCCAGTGCCCGGGCGATGGTCGAGGATTCCTCCGTGACCTGCAGTTCGGGGGAGAGCTGCGGCTTTTTGACAATCGGCTGGTCCCGGAACAGGTCGCGGTTGACCATGACCTGCAGCGGCACGTTGGCCACTTCCGGGATGGGGAGCGTGCCTTCCATCGTCGCAGCGGCAATGTCCTTCGCTGACCGGGCCAGTCCACGGCCCGGTTCGGCCACCACCGGCGACTCGCTGGCAATCTCCCCGATCAGCGGGATGTCCACGCCAGCTTGCGTGGCGTAATCCAGCAGGCGCTCCGGGAGAGACGCAAACAGAAAGCCCAGCTCAAATGGCTTGGGGATGCGGTAGAAGCCCTTCTCCCCCTCCCCTCCGATAGAGCTCTTCGGCACCAGCCAGAACAGGTTCTTCTCCCACGCTGGCCGCTCCCAGTATTCCGGGTTGTCCTTGTTCACCGACCAGAGCGCAACGGTAGGAGCCGTCAGCATCCCAGCACCTAGGCCAATGGTCTTCGGGTCTTTCATCAATCGGGCCAGCTTGTCCCACCCCTGCACCTTGGCGTTCCAGAACGGCGTCATAGCGGCCAGGTTCTTGACCGTCGGACTGGCCCCGATGTTGGCAAACCGAAGGGTCCGGTCTTGCGCCGCCAATGCCGCATCGCCGGCGCTGAAGCCGGCTTCCTTCATCTGGCGGTAGGCCGCCAGTCGGGTGGACTGCTCGGCTACCCCGCCAATCTTGCGCAAAGTTTCCCACCAGTTCGTCGGGATGACGATGGACTTGACGATCTCCTGCAGCTGGCGCGGATCTTTTTCCAGTTGCTTGAGCGCCTTGGCCGCATCGTTGGCATCCTTGATATAAAACCCTTCGGTCGAAGCGCCGTCCGCCAAGAAGTCCCGGAAGATTTGCTCGTTGCGCACGATGGCCTTCATCGCGCTCATGGTCTCCAGCAACGGTCGGGCGTACAGGCCAGCGCCCGTGCCTAGCCCAGCGCCTACCAAGAACCGCTTGACCGCGCTATCGTCCTTGTCGCCGGTCGCAACGCCAAGTCCACCGCCAAGTCCGGCGCCAATCGCGGCTTCCCGAGCGGCGCGAGCCACATCTGGCCGCTGTAAGCCAGACGCTGCCACGTCGCGGATGACGTTGGCGGCGGCAAAGTCTGGCAGCGCCGTAATGCCGGCGGTCTTCACGTCCTTCAGGACGTTGGCAAACTTGACCAACGAGTTGCTGGCCACCCGATCCTGACCGGCGAGCGCATTGAACAGGTCTTTGTCCGTCACCTCGTAGGTGATGAGCTTGCCGCCCCGCTTCTGCTGGATGATGCCTTCGCCCTTGGGCGGGTTCATAGGGTCTGCCTGGATGCGCTTGATAAACGGCAGATTGCCTTCGTCCGCCATCCCGAAGATGACGTTGGCCACCCGCTGCTTGGTCACGTCCCGGTAGGTCCGCGCCGCGTCGGTGATGATCGTTTCCAGCGGGTCGGCCGTCTGTTCCAGCGCCTCGGCTGACCGATCCATCCGGCGCACCCCAGACCCGGCAATGCTGAATCGCCCGCCACGCGCCCCGGGCAACGTGCCGGTGGCTTTGGCCTCGTCGGCCATCTCCCGGAAGAACGGCGTGTAGTAATCGTCGCTTGCCTTGATCGCCTCGTATGCCTCGTCCGTTAGGAGGCCAGCCGCGTACCGCTTCTGCAGCAGCTCCCGGTGCATCTGGGTAATCCGGTCAGCGACTTGCGCAATCTTCGGGCTGGCGTTGCCAGCCGCCACGGCGGCTTCTAGCGTCGGAGTATCCACGGCGGACTTGGCCGCGCCTGTCTGCTGGCGGATCTGCAAGTCACGCCGCGCCTTCATCAAAGACCGGACGGACTCCTTCTCCGCGTCGGACAGGTTGACGATCAGCGGCGTCAGGTTGTCCTGCAGCCAGCCCTTGGCTGCCTGTCGGGATCCTTGCTGCTGCGCGATGCGCCCGCCGATGACCTTGGACTGCGCCGGTGTGCCGAACTGTCGCGCTGCTTCTTCCAGCACATACGTCTCGGACACCAGCTGGTTGCGGACCCGCTGCGCTCGACTGAGCAGCCCGGGCTCCTCCTTCGCCGCTTGCCGAGCGCCGACGTTGATCGTCTCCGCCACCGGCGCCAGCTCGGGGATGGACGGCACGGCGCGAGGCTTGCCCGCCATCATCCGCCGCGCCACCAATGCGCCGCCTGCTGTGCCTGCCACGCCATACAGCAATGCCCGCTGCAGCGGCGATAGCTCACTGTCCTCTCCGCCTGCCGCCGCGCCGGTGGTTGCGCCAAGGCCCGCGCCGGCGATGGCGTTCATCGTCTGCGGTGCGATGACGCCGGAGCGTTCCGTGCGCGTTTCGCGGACCAAGCCAGAACTGCCGAGCAAACCCATGCCACGGCGGATCTGCTGTTGAACAGCCGGCTTGTACTCGCTAATCGGCTTTGGCCCGCCCGTCTTGGCAAAGATGTCATCCAGGTATTCTTTGGCATACTGCTCGACGCTACGAAGCTGCGTATCGTCCATCTGCTCCATCAGCGCGTTGCGCTCCTGCGGCGCCATGCCCATCAGCGCCCCGGGATCTTTCAGTGGGCCGGGCGGGATGGGGGGCGCTGCGGCAGGCTGCTGCTTGGCGGCGCGAGCAGCTGTTTGCTCTTCGAGATACGCCTCGAAGTCCGCCGTCTTCTGGCGCTCGACGGCTTCCGTAGCCTCTGCACGCTGCGCCGCCCGCTTGTCAATCTCGTAGTAAAGGTCTTCTGGATCCAACCGCGTTTCCAGCTCCTGCCGGATCGCATTGGAAATCCGGGTCGCGTTTTCCACACGCTTGAGCGCCTTGGCCTGCATAGACACCCGGCCTCCACGCCGGGTGACGTGTGCCACCTTTTCGTTCGCGCCGCCCCAGTTCGTCTCGACAAACGACGGGATCGTCTTCGGCGTGTCGATGGTGATCTGGTTCATCTGGCGCTCCAGCTCATCCAGCAGCGCATCCGTGCGCACCTTTTTAATGTCGCGCAGCTTGCCGCTGGGGGTTCTGGATTCCAGTGTCGCCTTGGCGCCGGAGAGCCGGTCGATCTCCCGGATGACCCGATCAACCGGCACTTCGCGCAGGAAGTCCGGGACTTCGCCGCCGATGACCGGCGCCTCTTCGCCAAGAACTTCCTGCAGGCGGCTCTCGGTCAGGTCAAACGCCTCTTCCTCAGCCCGCTGACCCGCCCGCTGCATCCCAGTCTCCAATGCCTGAGCGACCGGCGTCTGCGCCCCGGGGGCCGGCGGCATCATAAACAGCCGCTGACGCACCGACTGCGCTTCTGCTGGAAGCAACGGTGTCAGGCTGGACACTGGGCCACGGATTGCCTGCGCCCCTTCCGGCAACGGGAATGGACCGAAAGCCGGTGGCATTTGGAACAACCGCTGACGAACAGATTCCGCCTGCGCCGGAAGCAATGGCGTCAAGCTAGATGCCGGCCCGCGCACGGTCTGCGCTCCCTCCGGAAGAGGGAATGGACCATACGCTGGCGGCATCATGCGCTCACGCTGGCGCAATGCTTCTGACTGTGGTGTCAGCAAGCGCATCAGCGGTGAGGCTGGCCCCTCAGTCGGCACCATGCCAGCCGGCGCCGGAATCGCTGGCCCAGCAAGGCGTGGTTCGCCCGGTGGCAGGGCGCCCGGAGGTGCTTCAGCCGGGATCGCCATGCTCGCCCGCGCTGGCAACCGGCGCATCGTCGAGCTGGCCAGTGCTGGCTGAATCGCCGGCCCTTGCGCCAGTGACGGCGTGGCGGCTTCCGCTGCCTCGCCAAACCCTTCGCGCATTCCGAGCTCCAGCGCCCGATCCAGATCACGGCCAGCTTGCCGAGCGCCACGGACACCACGGACACCGGCCATCATGCCAGGGATGGTAAGGTCCAGTGCCGCGTCGGCCAGCGCCCTGGCGATGGGCGACTCGATGGGCTTTTTGCCAGTGAACTGCAATAGCCGATTGATCGTGCTTTGCTCTGGCCCAGAGGCGCTCTCCAGTCCGGTACGCACGGCGCCAGAGACAAGCCCGCCGAGGAGGAATGGGGCAATCTCTGATCCGACCCGCGCTACCATGCCAGTGGCGCTTTGCGGGGCCGTCGCTTCTTCGACGGCTCGCGTCAAAGCATTGAGGCGCTCTGGCGCCTGACGACCAGCCAGCTGGGCGCCAATGTTGGCCGCGCCGGTGACTGTCCGGAGAGCCGTGCGGGCAGGCTGAGAAAAGACCTGCATCCCCACCTCAGCTACCGGCTTGCCCACTGTTTCCGCCAATGCGCTAACCGCCTGCGCCCGACCCCGCTGCTGACGTTGCGCCGTGGTCAGTTCTGCTTCTTTGCCAAAAGGCTCCTCACGCCGCGTTCCTTCCAGTAGCGACCGTGCAATGGTACGCTCCATGACCCCCTGCGGAGCAGGCTCTGTCGTGACAACCGTTGGCAACGGCCGGCTGATTCGAGGGCCAAGCGGGAGTGTTGGGCGTTCCGGCGCGAACGGATCCTCTTCCATAAAAGGAGAGAGCGCCGAGTCTCGAATCGCCGTGTCGGCCGTGCTGGTACGAAACGGATTGCCGCGTGATGTAACGGCGGTGGTGGTCTTCCGGAAGGGATTGGGCATCAGCGAATCTCCCGCATCACCCGCGCTGTAATCTCATCGTCCGACATGGTCGGGTTCTGCGCTTTCAACTGATCCCACAACTCCGCACGAGAGGCTTGCTTTGCTGCCGCGTCAGCCAATGACGCCGGCTTGGCCGGGGCGGCGGTCGGTGCAGCTGCTGGGCGTGGCGCCGGAGCAGCAGCCGGTGTTGAAACCGTTGCTGCGCCGCCGGCCTTGCCCCTGTTGCGCTCCTCGCCGGCCTTAATCAGTTCTTCCACCGGGTCTGCCTTTTCTTTCTGTACCGGCGGTTTGTACCGCTGCAGCGGCGTGATCGGCTTGACGGTTTTGTTTGTCATCAACTCATACGCCACCATCTCCGGGTCTTGTGCGGCGTTCGGGTCTCTGGCAAACCGAGTTTGCAGCGCTTTGGCCAGCGCTGGGTTGAACGTCTGAGACGCAAGGAACTCGGCACCCCTCTCGCGCTTCTTCCAGTCGGGGATTTCTTCCTTGCCGCCGCCAGCCGCCCTCTGAGGCCGAGCGGCATCCCGCAGAGCGCCCAACACAATCGACCGGGAGTTGGGATCTAGCACCTGCAGCGCAGCCGCCTGCTCCTCGCCCAGCTTCTTGCCGCCGATCTCCACGTTGGCCAGCGCCGTCCGAAGGGCCGTGCCTTCCGTCTGCTTCTTCTGCCGCTCCGCAAGCGCCTTGGTCACCTCGGCCCGATGCTCTGTTACCGGCTTGGCTTCCGGCATGACCATCTCGCGCCCGCCGATGGTCTGGCGCAGCAACGGCTGACGCGGCGTAGCGCCGGGCATATCGAATGGACTGAGACCGGTGTACTGCGAGGCGCTAATCATCCCCGCATCTGCCGCCTCTCGCTCCTCCCGGCGGAGCGCGGCGGCATCAAGCATCGCCTGCCGCGCCGCTGCCGCCTTCTCCTTCTCGCGCTCGAACTCCTGCTTGCGCGTAATCTCGCGGTACTGCTGGGCGCCTTCGATGCCGCCCCCCAGTCCAGCGAGGGCGGCTTGGAGCGCCGTGAGTACGCCTTCTCGTGCCATACAGCCTCCGGTTATTTCGCTGCGACTGGGAATGAACTAAGCACGCGAATAAGTTGCTCGCGGAGACGCGCCTGCAACTCGTCTTGCGCCATCCGCTGTTGCGCGGAAGCGATTTCAGCTTGATACTGCGCGGTTTGAGCGGCAATCTGACGGTTCCGCTCTCCAACCGTTGTTTGACCGCCAAATACGAACGAGCCGGTTGGGTCAAACTGGTATCCTGTCATTTCAGTCATCCCCAACTGGCGGCGCAGATTGCGCTCCAACTCCGACTGTGAGACAGCCGATGTGGGAATGAACGCGCCAGTCGTTGGGTTTTGCAGCGGACGAACTTGTCCATCAGATACGCCATGCTGTATCCCAGACTGCTCAGAAATCTGCGCGGCCTGCTGGTAGAGTTGCATCGTTTCCTGCGTACCCAACTGCTTTCGCTGCAGCGTCTCTTGTGTGCCAAGCATTCCTGTCAGGCCAGCCCGCTGCAGCTGGGACTGTAGCGTCTCCGCGCCAAAGGTTGGCTGCCCAGTTCTAGCGTCAAGGCCAGTAAATACTTGTCCTGTCGCTTCGGTTAGTCCCAGCTGCCGACGCAGATCCACGTCAAGGCGTGTCAGGGTGTCCTGCTGCTTCCGCGCCTCTTCGGTCTGTGTAGTCGCTGATGTGCGGAGCATCTGGTTGGTTGCGGGGTCGCGCAGAGGAACAACCTGCCCGCCGACAACCGTATGCTGGAACCCGGACTGCTCAGAGATTTGCGCAGCTTGCTGGAAAAGCAACTGCATTTCCTGCGTCCGCATCTGCGTCCGCTGTAGCGTATCCCGCCCGCCAAACGTGCCGGTGATTCCCGCCTCCTGCAGTTGCGCCGCAAACGTCCGACCCGTTTCGCCCGTCTCTGCCGTAATCGCGCCGGTGGCTGGATTGACGGTATACTGCTGGCCGGTAATCTGCGACAGTTGGGCGGCGCGAGCGTAGGCGTTCTGGAGTGCGGATTGAGTCAAGCCGCCAGCTTGTGTAACCGCTGCGCCATCACCCGGCTGATACACCTGCCCGGTTGCTTCCATCATGCCTAGCTGCCGACGGAGCTGTGTCTCCATCGTCGCCACCCGCTCTTGTGATGCCGTCTGCGCGTTCAACCGGGCCATTTGCGCCGCGTTATCGGCAGCGCTGATGTCCTTCTGCGCTTGGATTCGCGCTTTGTCTACGTCGATCTGCTGACCGGCGCGGGCATACTCATTGGAGATCTGCGTCGTCCGCAAATCAATCTCCGCATCCCGATACGCCCGCTGATCGTCAATCTCCACGCCGCGCAGTCGCTGATCTTCCTTGATTTGATCGGCGCGTTGATTGAGTTCATCGCGGTTGAGCCCCAACTGCTCCGACCGGAAATCCTTCTCCGACTCGAACTGATCGCGCTGCAGCCCACGGATGGCCAGATTGTTGCGCTCTGTTTCTGACAGTTGCCGGTTCTGCAGCGCCAGTTCGTTGTCCACCTGCGACCGCTTAATAGCCAGTTCGGTCGTGGTAAACCCGCCCTGCTGTAGTCGAGCGGCCTGCTGTTCATCTAGTTGGGCAAGGAACTGCTCACCTTGCTGTGCCAGCCGTTGCTGTTCAACATCCAGTTGGCCACGCTGCACTTCCAGCCCACCAAGGCCAAGCTGCTCCTGAAGCGCCTGCTGGATGTCAAACTGCCGCTGCTGCTCCCCGAACTGCCGACCGGCCAGCGTCTGCACACCGCCCAACTGGCCGGTCAGCCCCGCCCGTTCGATCTCCTGCTGACCCAAGAGGCGCTGGAGATCCATCGACAGACCCGCCGCTTGGCCAGTCGCCTGCAGGTCAAACGCTCGCGCCGCTTGCTGCGCCGCTTCTTCGGCCTGTGCGCCTTGGAACGCCTCCTGCCCTGCCTGCTCAAACTGCTGCTGGCCAAACTGGGCGGCGCGGAGTTGGTTCTCAAAGGTCGCCGCCTGTGCCACGCGGTTGGCTTCGAACTCGGCCAGATCCTGCGACCCCGCCAGTTCAGCAAAGCCTTGCCCCGCCTGCAGCAACTGCGCTCGGTCTTGTGCCTGCGTCTCAGCGGCTCGCTGGAGGAGCTGCGCGTCGATGTCGGCCAAGGCCCGAGCCTGCGCCCCACCCAGCCGCCCAAGGCCAGAGGCGGCAATGTTGGACGCCGACAGACCCCGCCGCGCCAGATCCTCGTTCAACTGGCGCTGCTGCTCCGTGAACTCGGACTGGAGGTTCGCCGCTTGCGCCCCACGGATCTGCTGGAACGCCTGTGTGTCAAACCGGGACGGCGTCTGCCCGAACGTCTCCAGCTGCGACTGCAGCCGTTGGCGCATCTGCTGCGCCTGCTGGCTGCCGCCGTACTGGGCGAAGGGTTGCGATTGGGGCGCAGACGGCGGGGCGGGACGCGCCATGCCCCGTTGCTGCATCTGGGCGAACGTCTGCGCTGGCGCAGGCTGTTGCTGCTGCTGGCGCTGCTGTTGGGCTCGCTGCCCGTACACCTGCTGCTGGCCACCGCCCGTCGTATTGGTGGTGCCCAGCATTTCGTTGTAGCCGGGAAGACTCCCGAACGCGGTGTTATAGGTGGTGGCCATGAAATCTCCGGTTATCCGCGACGAAGTTCGCTCTGCAGTATTGGCATGAGCAACTCCTGTGCGCGACGGTTATTCTCTTCGATAATCCGCTGACGGCGCTTCTCTTCCTCAAAGCGTTGGCGCTCAGTCCGCCGGTTAAGATATGCGCCGATCGCTGTTCCAGCGCCTTGTGCAATCCCACCAATGGCAGCACCAGACTGCCCAGAGAGAAGACTGCGAATGCGCTGTCCAATGCTGCCGTCCTGTTCTCCATCTCCTCCATAAAAACGCTTAGCAAACTCTTCTTCCGGGTCCGTCTCCGTTCGGCGCATGGGATTTAACAACCCACCAGCCTGTGTCAACACGCCAGACTGGCCAAATAGCGGGTTCTGCTCTGGTGCATTGGCATACCGCAAAGCGCCAGTAATCCTCTGAAAATCAGCAGGACTGACTACATTCAGTCCTTGATTTAACCCAGACCCACCAAGTTGCGACCCCGACGTGCGAAATGGAACGCGCATCGGGTTTCTCATTATGGGAGAAGTCGGTGGCCGAAACCCCATGCCCCTGCTGCTGCCGTAGTTCATAGCCATCGGTTACTCCTGCGCCTGAGGCGCGAGCTTGGTGTACTTGCCCGTGAACGTGTCAAAGCTCCACTCGGTCGGGTCCATCCCGTCCGACTGGAAGGCGATCTTGGCCAGCTCGTCGCGCTCCGCGACAAACTTCTGCGCGAAGTTGCGGCACAGCACCTGCACGGCAATACAGGCGTCCTTCGTTTCGGGCTCGCTCATCATGTCTCCTTGGCCTTCCGGGCCGCTGCGGCGTTATCGACGAGGTTGGGATACGGTCGGCCCGCCGCCTTCGCTCGGGCCTTGGCTTGCGCCTTCTGCTTCGAGGACAGCGCCGTGGGCTTCTCCCCCTCCGGCGCGGGCTTCTTCCAGAAGGCGACCTTGCGCTTCTTCATGGGTCGAATCTCCTTAGAAGCGGCCACCGCCAAGTGCGCGGAAGAGCGCCGCTAGCAGAGCTTGATTGTTGAAACCACCCATCTCTTGCATCCCGCCAAACGACCCGCCACCAAACGGCCCTTGGTAGGGTTGCTGGTAGAACTGTTGGTAGGGTTGCTGGTAGAACTGTTGGTAGGGCTGTTGGTAGGGCTGTTGAAATGGCTGCTGACGAGACAACCCCCCAAAGATATTCTGGCTCTGGCTTTGACGTGGTGGAGCGAATGCCTGTTGCAGCGCATTAGGACCACCCATCGCAACTGCAAGCGGATCAACATCACTGCCAAGTTGCTGCGCCTGCTCAAACGTTTGCCGTTGCTCAAGCGAAACGTTAGGGGCATACATCATTTGCTGCTGGCGAGCTGGCGCAAACATCGCCTGCATCGACCGACTGGGCTGAAACTGCTGGGTGTACGGCTGCTGAAACATCCCGCCTTGCGCACCCCCATACCAGTTATTTTGCTGTTGCTGCTGGTATCCTCTGCCGCCGAATCCACCAGCATTGCCGCCCGCGTTCCCATAGCGCCGGTCCATCGGCTGCTGCATGAACTGCTGCATGGATTGCGGCTGCCTATACGATTGATAGGTATTCTGCTGCCCATACGACTGCTGTCGCGCAGGCGAAGGGGGCTTGTTAAAGCCGCCTGACGAATCACCGCGCCGTGCCGCACTGCCGTCGTTAAGCTGTTTTTGAAACGACTGCTCTTCCGTCTCCGGTTGAAACGGGGTCAGTTGCGCTTGTGACATCTTACGGCTCCTCCACGACAACCGGCTCCGGCTCCGGCTCCGGCGCGGGAGGCGGCGGCGGCGGCGGAGACGCCACGCTGACATCGCTCACCGGCACGTTGAGCTTCGCCGCGACCGCCGCGCACAGCTGGTCGTCGGTCCAGTCGGGCGCGAGGTCCGCCGAGAGCAGCGAGACGCTGGTGCCGATGTAGGTGGTGCCGATGCTGAGGACGACCGTCTCAATGCTGCACTGACAGTCGGTCGTGCCGCTGGTGTAGTTGATGACGGCGGTCGAGATGGTGACGGGGGTTGCCATGATGATGTCCTCTTAGTGGAGATCGGTCCACGCGCCGCCCGCATACACGCGCAGCTTGTTCGTGGTGCTGTCGTAGTACACGTCGCCGTTTTCCGCGCCAGCGGGCGCAGCAGCCAGCGGCACGAAACGGAACTGTCCACCTGCCTTAATCCGCGCCCGTTCGGTGTTGTTGGTGGCGAAGCGCAGGTATCCGTCACGCTCGTTCCAAATCTCAAAGTCATCGTTTGCCGTGGCACTAATCGCACCGAAGTAACAGCCAGTCGATGCGGTTGCTCCAAGAATACCATACCCGTTTGACACTCCAGCAGACCCCTTAATGGTCACGCGAGTGTACTGTTGCGTTCCGTTCACCAACAAGTAGCCGCTCGCATCAATGCGGGCGCGTTCGGCAAGCGTTCCGGCGTTGGTGGTGTAGAACTCCAACGTGCCAGAGTTATTGGCTCCGCGCCGAGCGCAACTGACAAGTGCCAACAGATTCGACGCATTGAAGAACGTGATTTGCCCGATAGTGGCATCGGACGTTGCGTATCCACGGACATCAATAGCCGCACTCGTTGTTCCAGACTGCGCGGAACTGACGCTAATTGCCTGATTGTTTACGTTGAAGTTTCCGCTGGCTGCGCCGACTACAAGATTCCCGCTTGCATCCAGCGTCATCGCCTGCGTGAACGTGATCGCGTTGCCAGCCGTGCCGGAGGCGGCGGTATGCCACGAATGCGAGCCGTCGCTGCCCTGTGCATATCGCGAAGCAGCAAAGCTCTGCTTGTATATCCATTGCGCCGACGAGTCTAAGAACGCATTGGTCGCGATATTGCCAACAGCCAATGATGCTGCGATTGCAATCCCACCCGTCTCAATGTCGAGCGCGTTCCAGTCAGACTTCCACGCACTCGGCGTCACCCCGAGGCCGAGGTTGCCGGAGGCGTCGATGCGAGCGCGTTCAAATCCGTTTGTGCCAAAAATCAACGGCTGCGCTGAACTGGTTCCGATACCAACAGGCACGGAAGCCGTGTTAAACACCAAGCTGATCGCGCCACTGGCAACCCCGAACATGGTGCCACCAGATGCGCCGATGTATAAGTCGTACCCTGCACCGCTAATAAACTGCTGCGGCAGTCCAGACCCGCCCCCAAGCTGGAAAGTGGCCGTCGGACTCGCCGTCCCCACGCCCACGCGGTTGTTCGCCGCGTCCACGTAGAGCGTGTTGGTATCGACGGCAAGGTTGCCAGAGGTGTCTACAGTCAGGCGCGTTGCGGCTGCTGCCGTATCGTAGATGGCAAGATTTCCACCAGCGACCAATCCGATTTGATACTTTCTGGCCGTTTCGCTTGATGCGGCAAGCGTCAGCGCGTACCCTGTGCTGTATGTCCCAACATCAACAAGTGATGTCCCTGCGACATGCAAGGTGTTACTCGGACTCGCCGTCCCAATGCCCACACGATTGTTCGCGCTATCGACCTTCAGCGTGGACGTGTCCACCGTCAGATCGCCGCTCACCGTCAGGCTCGACAACGTGCCGACGCTGGTGATGTTCGGCTGGGACGCGGTGGAGAGGGTGGCCGCCACGTTGGCGCTGAAGGTTGTCGCCCCCGTGCTGTCCGCAATCGCAATCGCCTGCGTCCCGTCCTTCGCCTTGATGTTGGTGACTTCCAGATTGGTCAGGTCCAGCGTGGTCGCATTGACCGCCGTGGCCGTGATCGTCCCGGCGCTGAAGTCCCCGTTGCTGTCGCGCAGCACGACCGTGCTGGCGGTGTTGTCCGACCGCTCCACGATGCGAGGCGTGGAGAACTCGACGTAGTAGACGCCGTTGCTGGCGTTGGCCCGCAGCACATACGCCACCGGCTGGTAGTTGCCGCTGGTCGGCTTCGTGCTGGTGAACCCGCCCGATCCGTTGGCGTACAGGATCGTCCCGACGCTGTAGGCGGCGGTGTTCACATCCTGCACGATACCCGTGTTGGTCGCGTACCCCAGCGACCCGGAGGTCACGGTCGCCGTGATGACGGCGAAGGCGGTGTCGGCGGCGCTGGTCGTCTTGACGACTTCCGGCAGATCCTGCCCGTTGTTCCAGCCGGTGACCTTGACCACGTCCCCCTTGACCAAGTTCTCCCCGGCCAAGACGGTCAGGGCGATGTTCTCGCTGGAGACGGGATGCCAGTGCGTGCCGTCGTCAAACCACAGCGTGTAGACCCCGGAATCGTCCGTGATCCACTTGCGCCCCGCCGTCCCCGCCACGGGGCGGGAGGCGAGGGTGGAGGACTGGACGTGGATGCCGGGGTCGGCATCGTGGTCGTTGTAGGAGGACCGAACGGTGTTGTCGTTGCCGCGCACCGTGTTCGCGTCAATCGGCGTGGTGCCGTTGACCGGACTGGTGAACGTGGCGACGGAATGTTGTGCGACGGTGGTCGCCATGGACTATCTCCGGCTGAGAGAAAAGGCTTCCAACTGAAACCGACTGAAGACCGGCAGCGCCTCGCCCGAGTCGATAATGCTGATATCCACATAGTAGCCCCACCCGCCCAGGGGGATGCGGTAGGACCGGCTGCCGGCCCCACCCCATGTCCCCTGCCCCCAGTAGGTGCCCGCGCCACCCCACGTTTCGTCCGTGGAGGGCGGGAGGGAAAAGGAGCCGAAGTTGTCGCCCGTGTTCCACTCAACGCGGCACTGGTCGGAGCCTTTGAGCTGGGCGGTGAGGTAGCCCCACCGGAGCGACTTGGTCAGCGCATCGTCCCCGCAATAGAGCCGGTGCAACTGGACGGACATGGCGTACCGCGTCCCGCCTGTCCCGTCCGCCGCCACGTTGTCCTTGTAGACCCCCGGCGCATCACAGAGCGAGACCCAGCCGGAGGCGTCCCCTTTCAGCACGACGGGGAGCCCTTCGTCGTTCAGGGTCTCGAACAGGGCGGTGGTGTCCGGGCTGGTGTAGGCGCCATCCCACGGGCCGCTGAAGGCGTTCAGGACGGTGTGGTACTGGTAGCAGCCAAAGCCGGGCATGGTGATCCACAGCTCTTTGGTCGCCCGATTGACGATGGCGCGGATGTTGGCAAACTGACTATCCGACAGTTGCCGGATGATGGGAAGCAGCGGGTCCGGCTTGTCCGGCGTCCCGACCGGGGCGACCTCCGCCTCGTTGCAGCGGTACAACCCGCGCTCCGAGATGAAGAAGGCGACGTTGTTGGACGCCACGATGCTGTCCGGCGCAATAGTCCCGACATCCGCCGTCACTGCCGCCGGGGCGACGGTAATGTCGTCTTGCCCGAATCCGGTGAGGCGGGAGATACCGCGCCGATGGAAGATGAGGAGCGACGTGTTGATCGACGCCAGCCCGACCACCGCTTCGTCCCCGAAGGTGCGGACAATGATCTGTCCGCCCCCGGACCCGCCGTTGCCGAGCGAGTCGCCGTTGTTGAGATCGGAGTAGAAGATGCTGTCGGGGAAGCTGGTATTCCCTGCCGCCCACAGCCGCTCGTTGTGGACGGCAATGACATCAGACGCCACCGTGCCCACGATGTTCGTGGTCAGCGTCGTCCCGTTCCACTTGTTCAGCGCCCCGCCGTCCGCGATATACACCACGTCATTCCCCCCGCTGTCCCGGAACTGGGCGAAGCTGGGGACGACGGTGGTGGACAGCGCCCCGGCTTGGGTCGCCCACGTCCACGGGAAGGCCCCGTAGGTGGTCGTGCGGAGGACGCCGTTGCAGACGGCGAGGATCTGTTCCGTCCCGCTATCCTGCCGGAAGGTGAACCCGTTCAGGACGGCGGCTGACGCCAGCGCGGCGGTGGAGCTGCGCTGCGTTCCGCCCCGCTTCGTGACCGCGCCGTAGTCCGTGAGCCGGGCGTTATTCGACCGGCGCATCTGGTTCGGCTGCAGCGCGGAGTCGTCGGACACATCGTTGAGTCCGCCGTCAAACTTCGGTTGCTGGTCCGCGAGGCGGACGCCTCCCGGCTCCGCCGCCATCAGCCGCCACTCCAGTCATACTTCTGATCCGGGTAGGCCATCATCGTCGGGTTGATCGTCCGGCGGCGCAGATCGTCCAGCAGCGACTGCCGCTCCTCGTTGGCCAAGGCACGGTAGTTGTTGGCGGCAGACACTTCCGCCCCGCCCTTCAAGAGCAGCTTGGCCGAGGCGACCGCCGTCAGCAGCAGCTCGCTGTTGCCGGGGAAGTCGATGACGGAACTGTCCGAGGCCAGATCGCTCAGCGACGTGGGCTTGTAGTTGACCGCCACATAGATCGTGGTCCCGCTGCCGACCGGCAGAATCTGCACGTTCGTCCCGACATAGTAGTAGAGGCGAGGGTACGTCGGCAGATAGTTGGTGGTCGTGGCCAGCGGGACGTAGGAGAACTCCGTCTGGTTGTACAGGACGTTGCCGTCCGAGACGGAGAGAATGCGATAGAAGTTCTTCTGGCTGTCGCCCCCGCCGGTGGACAGGCTGCTGAACGGGATCTGCCCGTTGCTGTCCGTGGTCAGGGTCAACTGCTGAAAGGTGTAGAACGGGGCGGCGTTGAGGATGTTCGACCACTCCTCGTCATACACGCTGTTCAGCACGGTCTTGATCGTGTCGTCCGACCAGCGCGTGGACCCAACGGCATCCATGTACTCGCGGGTCAACGCGATCAGTTGGGCACGGGTCACGGTGGCCATAGGACGTTACGCTCGGACTTTGGGGGGACGACCGCGCCGCTTCGGCTGGTTGGCCGGATTGGATGAGTCCAACACCTCCGCAATGGCGGCTTCCACGGCCTGCGCGGTGGGGGCCGTCAGGTTGTACTGTTCGATGGACCGGGCGATGTTGCGGACCTCATCGACCGGGTACTCCTTGAACGACCGCTCCAGATACGGGGCGGCTTCGTCCGGCGCACAGGTCATCGGCAGGTAGCCGACGATGTCGATGCTCCGGTTCGGATCCACCTCGTTGGACTGGATCATCGCCCACCGCCGGTCGTTCTCCGCCCAGCGCATACAGATGGCCCAGTGGGCGTCCACCGAGTCTACATAGCGGAGTTCCAGGCGGGGATGCACCTGCCGAAGCCGTCGCTGGATCTCCGACGACGGCTCCGGGGTGCCCCGATGGCTCAACACCATCGGCATGGCCATCAGTTCTGCACCAGCAGTTCGACGTTGACCATGAGATCGACCGCCGCCGTCGTCACGGTGTTGTTCGTCGTGACCACGAACTGCACCGTGTCGCCGGTGTCCAGCAGCTTCTCCGCGTCCGTCAGCGTGGTAAGCAGGGTGACCGCCGTGCCTTCTTTGGCCGTCAGCGCCTCCAGATCCACGTTGTCCGTCAGCGTCACCGCCGTGTTGGCGCTGGCGTCGTACTTCTGCAGCACGGCCAAGATCGTCCCGCTGGTGGACGCCGGGACGGTCCCCGCCGAAACCACCGCCCGGTTGATGACACACTTGGCCGGATGCCCGCCAAAGCTGTAGGTCGTCGTGGTGCTGTTGCCAATGGCCGCATCACACCGACCGGCCAGCAGATTGGGCATGATGCCAAACCGACCGGCCAACGGGCTGAAAAAGTTTCCCATCGCACACTCCTCAAGAAAGGGGTGAAGGGGAGGAGCCGAAGCCCCTCCCCGTCACGCAGGTTAGACGACGTGCGAGAACCGCGCCGTGTCGGTGTAGCCCGTGATCGACCCGTGGGCGTTGCGGGCGAGGCTGGCGATGTTGCCGTACCACGCATAGGTGGTCTCGAACGCATCCCGGCCCTGGATCCAGCGCCACGGCCCGGCGCCCTCGAACTCGACGAAGCCCCAGTCCTTGGCATCCACCCACGCGAGCGAGGGGATGTGGAGGAGGTAGATCGTGCCGGCGGGGACGTAGTAGTCCGTCACCAGCGGGATCCCGCACACCTGCAGCGCCTTGTACCCGCCCTTGATCGTGGTCTCGAAGCCGGCGCTGTCGAAGCGGCGCTGGGCCACAAACGACTGCATCAGCTTCTGGCCAAGACCCGGCGTGGTCATGAGCAGGAACTCCTTCGGACGGAGCTGGGCATCCTTGCCGGAGCGCCCGGCGATCCGCTGGATGAGCACCCAGATGTCGTCCTCGGTCGGCTGCGTGGCATCCGGGGTATCCGTGCCCGCGACCATCCGAATGCTGTCCCAGATGCCGTAGGTGGAGGCCGAGATGTTGTGCAGCGAGGCGTAGGAGCCGCCCCGGTTGGTGATGTTGATGAGGCCGTTCATGGCCGCGTTGAAGGACGTATCGCTGGCGGTCGCCTTCACGATCTTGTCCGTCGAGGCCATGCCGCTGATCGCGGTGCCAAGCGTCAGCGTGGCGTTATCGCCGCTGTTGACGATGGCGGTGATAGCCGACCGGCCCAGCACGGCGTTGGAGACGGAGGTGTCCAGCACGGCGATGTAGTCGCCCACCGAGAGGAGCAGCCCGCCCTGCCCAGCGCCCGACACCCCGTAGGGGGATGAGACGATGATTTCGGTCGTGCTGTTCACGGTGCCGACGAGCGCGACCACGCCGTCCGCCTTGTTGTGCAGCGCCTGCTGCATGAGGATCTCAGACGCCTGCTTGATTTCCTCCATCGTCTTGGTGGCGATGGTGGTGAAGGCGGCGTCCTTGGACTGGGTGCCGACGAAGGCGAGCCCGTCGATCTGCCGGGTGGTGTAGGCGCGAACGACGCCCACATTGCCCTGCACTTCGGTGGCCGTCGTGTCGGGCGGGAAGTACCCGCTCTGCGAGAACGTGGAGCCGGACGGACGCCCGACGACCACGTCGAAGAACACGTTGTTGCCGCCCCAGCGCATGTTGCGCGGGCCGCCCGCCTTCGCCTTGTTGAGCTGGGCGAGGAGCGGGGTGACGAGGTTCTGGACCTTCTCGCGGTACTGGGAATAGACGTTCTTGAGCAGACCCGTCAGTTCCGCATCGGTAATGACAGTGGGTGAAGGCATGATCTGAAGTTCCTATGGAGAGAGAATGCGTTATCGAAGGGAAGAAAGCACCGACGAGAGGGCGCTTTCCACGGCATCGTCCACGGAGTGGATCGGCTTCGGCTTGGCCGGACGATCCGGGGTCACCCCCGGCTGCCCCACCGGCTTGAGCTTCTGGCCGACCATACGCTTGGCTTTCTGCGCTTCCACCTGTGCCCGTTCCAGTTCCGCGTTGGCCTGCACGGCCTGCACGGGCTGGGCTCGACGGACATGGGCCGCTTGCGCCCACAAAGCCAAGTCCTCGACGATGTACTGCCGGATGGCGTCATAACGTGACGGGGAGATGTAGGGCGTCCCATTGGGCGCCACCTCCGCGTGCGCTTTCATCGCCATCTCCAGTCGAGACCCCAGTTCTTCCTCAGAAACCGTGGGCAGTGCCTTGCGAATCATCTCAAGGGCTGGCACGACTTCCTGCTGATAGAACTGCTCCCCACTGGTACTGATCTGCTGCAACTGGTGCTGGACCTTCAGGTCCTCAATGCGCTGTTCCGCACGAGCGGCCCGTTGCTCCGGCGAGTTCTCCGCGAGGTACGCCTCTTGGACGGCCTCCCGGAACTCTTCATCAATGAGCAGTCGCTCCATCTGGGCTTCGCGCTCCATGAGCAACTGCTGCGCCTGTTCGATCTGCGCGGCGGTCTCCTGCTGCATCCGCTGCGCTTGGTCCTGATTGTACACGCCCCACTGGGCGAGCTTGACGACCTGATCCAGCCGGTCCTGTCGGACCTTGCCGTTGGCCTTGTATTCCACGATGAGGGCGGGGATCTCCACCTCGCCCTCGGCATCCATCAGTCGGAAGTCGGTCGCTAACCCTTCGGCAACCGTAGGGACCGCCACATACCCGTCTGGGAGGCTGGGCGCCTCCGCTCCCGGCTCATCACTCGCGGAATCCGCCGCATCTTCCGATGACGCAGCGGCAGGCTCAGCCACGTCGGCTGAAACCTCGGCATCAGCAGGCGGTTCGGCAGAATCCGGAACGGGCGCGGGAGGGGCATCCTCAACCTCTGGCTGGGGGACGGGCAACGCCGCCGAAACGGCTTCGTCGATGGCGGTGCTGATGTCCAGAACGGGTGCAGTCATACGGGCGTCCTATTGCTGGCGGGAGAGGATGTCCGCTTGACGAGCCGCCAGCTCCTCATCCGGGATACCCGCCAACGCCTGCTGCATCAGGGGCGCGACCCCGATGGGCGGGTTGTTGGCGGCGAGAGGCAAGTTGCCCGGCGGCATCGACGGGACCGAAGCGGCTGGGGGTCCGCCTTGCGGCGGGCCACCCGGTGCGCCTCCGGGTCCCGGCGGAGCGCCGGGGGCTGGCGGCATCCCTCCGCCCTGTTTCTGTCCGGCCTGATTGGCCAGTGCCGTCCAGCGTTCCTGCGCGGCGGCGATAATCTCGGGAGGCAGGTCGTCCTGCAGCAGGATCTCCCGCTCCAGCACGTCCTGATGGATCGCTTCGTTGTCCTGCCAGCGCAGCTCGGGGACCGGTGTCCCCAGCCGAATGGCATCGGCAATCCGACGCGCACGGGCTTCCTGATCCTCGTCCGGCGACTGGATGTCCCGCGCCACGGCGAACTGCTGCCGGCGGCGGTATTCCTTGAGGTCGATCACGCCGGTCTGGAGCCAGTTGTCCAGCAGGTACATCCGGAAGGCCATCGGCATCGGCATCATGGACGCCTGCTCCACGCGCACATCCGACTGCCCGTCAAAGTCGGACGCACTCACGGCGCGGGCCAGATCGGGGCGGCCCTTGCCAATGGCGCCCAGCGAGCGGGGCACATCGTACCCCCACGCCATCCCGGCCAACGTCACCTTCGCCCAGTCCGTAAAGGCATGGGCCATCGCGGCGACGACGGGGCTGAAGACGCGCTCCAACTGCTCGCGGGTGGCGATAATCGCCCGGCCCGACTCGCCAGTCGCCTGTCCCCGGCTGACTTGGTTCCACCCCGAGGCGTTCTCAAACGCCTGCCGTTCCAGCGCCAGCGCCTCTTTCACGTCGGCGCCCACGGAGAACCCGTTGACCGGCTGGATGGAGTCGGACATGCTGCCCGCGCCACGGACTTCGATCATGGAGGTGACGCCGCCCATGAACGTCTCGGTGGCGATCGCGTTGGGGCGGGTCAGGAACCGGCCCCCGGCGTTGACGCGGATGTTCTCCACCCACTTGGAGAGCAGCGCATTGACGCGCATTTGATGGTCGATCCACTGCTCCATCACCGGGCGGGGGAAATAGGACGGATCGCTACTACCGTCCCGAACCGGGACCACCGGGATCACACCCCAGAGCAGTGGGGCTGGGCCAAACACGACCTCGTCCCCGACCACCACCATCTGGAGCCCCTCAGGGAGGACATCCGGGTGGGGCGCCAAGTAGACGGTGAAGCGCTCGGTGACTTCCTCGTCCCGAAGCCGCTGCCCCTCGCCAATCGTCGTCTGCGTCAACACCCACGCGCCCATGCCTTCTGAGCCGCTGTAGGTGGGCGTATTGCCCGTATTGAGGCTGGAGGCGCTGGCATCCAAACCCGCAATCCCGTACCGGAACGCCGCCTCCTGCCGGGCAATGACTTCCCGAATGACCACCCAGCGGGGCGCTTGGGTCGCGGTCGCGTTGGGCGACACGCGGACCTGTTCCACGCGGAGGGTCTGACAGCCGATGTCGCCCAGCGGCTTCCGCTGCCCCGGACGCTCCCCCAGCCGCTCATCCCACGGGCCTTTGTCAGGATCCCAGTGTAGATGCCAGAAGCTGACCCCGTCCGTCTGCGCCCAGAAGCCGGCTTCGCGGGCGACGCGGATCATGTTCTGCTGCTCGTACTGGTATTCCAGCGCGAGCTGCTGGGCCTGCGCCTTGCGCTTGTCTTCCGGGTCTTGCGTGGTCGGGGTGACCGCAAACCCCGGCTTCTGGTCCATCATGATCTGGAGGCGCTGGTCGAGCGCCTTGTCCATCATGTTGTAGACCACCCGCGCCGCATCCCGAGGACGGGACGGCTCACGCCACGGCCCCAGTCCCTGCGCCGAAATCCACTGCTGGCCGGCGCGGAAGAGGCGGTTCCGCTCGGCCAAGTGGAGGTGCATCTGGACGGATTCCCGGCGGGAGTCCCACAGGCTCCGGCACCACGCCGCCCACGCCGGCATATCCTCCCGTAGCGCCTCATCGGCCAGCGGGAAGTCATAGCCGTAGAGCGCCTTGGCCAGCGCGGCCTCCCGCTCGGCCATCGGCTGGCCGTTCTCTTCGGGCGGGTTGGGCGCCATCTGCTCATTCGGGGACATCGGGTTGTTAGACAGGCCCGCCATGATCCGGGCCATCTCGTCCTCCAACACCGCGCCCTGAAAGGCCGGATCGGCCATCGGGTCCGCTTCAGGCGGGAGCATCGGGGGCATCGTCATGCGTCATCTCTCCGGCCAAGGCCCATCGCCATGCGGACTTTATTCCAGTCCCGATACTGTTCGTACTTCTCGCGGATGACGCGGGTCAGCTCTTCCTGCGCCCAGACTTCGTTCTCCTGCAGCGCCACCGCGATCAGATCCTCCGGGATCTCCACGGCTGCCGGAACGCCGGGCATCGACGGCATCGGCTCCGGGCGGCGAGTCTTCACTTCGCTCACCTGCTCCCACGCCGATGCCAGCCGGTGGACCGCAAAGAGCAGCGATCCACTGACAATCAGGGCGACCAGCGGCGCGTCGGTCATGGTCAGGCGAAGATCGTGAAGCCGCGCAGCACGACGGTGGACCGGGTCACCCCGCCGACCGCCGGGCAGGTGATCGCCGCCGCCACGTTCTCCCCACACCGGATCGGCGCACTGAAGTTGACCGCAATCGGAGCGAACGCGGCGGCGGGCAGTTCGACCCGCTCCACCGTGGTGGCGCCGTTGGTGATCGTCACACTGACGGCAGCGGCTGGCGCCGCGCCAGCCGAGACGCTGTAGCCGGTGATGAAGTGGATCTGGCCACTGACGGCGGCTTTGGTCGCTGTCGCGGCCACGTTGGTGTTCTGGGTCGCCACTTCCGACCACTGGGTAAAGTTGCGTCCTGCGGTATCCGCCATAACGTCCTCAGTCGGTTTGGTTCCGGCGGAGCCGGGTGGTCAGGTCATCTCCCGGAGCGGGAGGAATCAACGACGTACTGGTACTCCCGGCCTGCGTCAACGTGCCCGTCACCGTCTTTGACACGCGCACCGCGCCACTCAAACTGGCGTTTTGGGTCAACGTCCCCGCCAGCGCTTGGGTCGCTCGCACGGACGACGCCGTCGTCCCGCTCATCGTCAGCGTCCCAGTCACGGTTCTGGCAAATCGGCTGAGTCTGGTGATCGCACCAGCTGCTGTCAGCGTCCCGGCCAGCGCCCTCGTATTTCGGCTGGTCCCAGCCAATGCGCTGTTTGCTGTCAACGTCCCGATCACCGCTCGCGCATTCCGGCTGGTCCCGGCCAGTGCGCCGGCGTTGGTCAGCGTCCCCGTCAGCGCCTTGGCCGTTCGCGCCGTCCCGGCCAGACTCCCCTGCAACTCCAACGTCCCACCGACCGCTTGCTGAATCGGGCCGGTGCCCGGTGTCGGGAAAAGCAGCAGGAGCGACATGGCTTATTCGACCGTGAAAACCAGCACGACGTTGACGTTGCCGACGCTGCTGTTCGTGGTCTGATCCAGCTTGAGCCCCTCGTTGGCGCGGATCTTGAGCCCCTTCATCGCCGCCAACTCTTGCGTCTGCGGGATGTGATTGAGGCTGCTGGCCATCGCGGCATACGGGAACGTCTCTTCCGACGCGCCGTTCAAAAACAGCGTCACGGTCGTCCCGGTCGCGCCGGCGGTTGGCTTGAGTCGGCAGGTGACCTGTGCCGGCAGTGCGGTCGAATCCAAGTCAAACGCCTGTGGGGTCAGCGTGGTCCCACCAGTTCCGACTGCCGTCGTGCGGATGACTTCATATGTCTGCCCCACGCCGGTCACGGCGGTAAGCGCCGGGATGACATAGCAGCCCACCACGCGCAACACCACGCCCGATCCGGTCGCGTTGAACAGGTCGATCAGCGTGGTGCGGGCCGCCGCCACATGCGCCGTGTTGCCGGTGCTAACGACCCACGTCGCCTTCGTCCCTTGCAGGTGCCCGACTGAATCGGCGGTGACGACAGCCTGATACTCCTTCGTGCTCACCAACTGAGTGGCGATAGACGCCCCAGATCCGGGCGTGACCGCAACGGAGTCGTTCGACAGCGCCATTACGTCCCCGTACTCACGGTCAACGTGTAGGTGAACTCGATCTGCGAGCCGTTCACCACCGGGATCGCCGTGAACACCGACCGATCCAGCAGCACCCCACTAGTTGAGGCCGAGAAGATCCCGTGTTCCGTGATATTCTGCGAGGTCGTGTAGGTAATCGTGGCCACCGTCCGGTATTGCGTCGCCGCCGGCTCGCTTTGCGTCCCGGTTGCTCGGGCCGGACCTGCCGGCGTCTGCAATCCGGTGTCCCCGGCGCTTTCGGCGTTGGTCCCGGTGCCGGAATCGTGGAAGTTCATCGTTTCCAGCTCGGTCAGGTTCTGGAACGCATCCACAATGAACCCGGCTCCCACGGTCGTGATGACCCGGCGGGATGCCACCCCGAGATCCGTCCAGTCGCCGTCCGGATTCCGGACTCGCGCCCGGAGTTCGGCGTTGAGCCCGATCTTGGCCAGCCGTTTGGCTTCTTCCTGCCACCCGCGCAGCCGGTGCGGGACGTTTTGGAGCTGCCACAGCCGCCGGTTCATAGCGCCCCCCAGCATTTCTCCGCCTTGGCCACCACCTTGGCGACCGCATCGGCGGTGGTTGCGCCCGTCGCGGACAAGGTCGCGTCCGGGCGGATCAAGGTGATCTGCACTTCTTGGTGATCGGTCGTGATTTCCCGCAGATACGACGCGCCGTAGGTCGCGCACACCACATCCAGTGGGTGCTGCGGCTCCATCGTCGGCATCTCTGGCGCGTTTTCCCCCGGCGCCCACCACGTCTTGAGCCAGTTCAGCATCAGTCGCAGTCCCATGCCCGCAGGCTCTTGTTGATGCGCGAGTTGGGGTCGTTCGCCGTCTTCGCGCTGGTCAGTTTCGCTTTCATCCCCTTCATGCGCCGACAAAACGCAATGCGGCGCTTGGCGCTCGTCTCGGAGCGGGCCGCTTCCGCCTTCTTCACCGGCGGTTTGATGTCCCGCCCTTCGGCACGGAGCGAGGCGCGGCCTTTGGCGTTCAGGCCGCCCTCGGGATTCTTCCCTTCCGCTCGCTGCCACGCCGGTGTCTTCGGCACTAGTCCTCCTCGTCCTCCATCTCGTCCTCCTCCTCCATGTTCGACTCGTCCTCGTACTCCGAGTCGTTCATGCCGTCCTTGAGGAGGGCGAGTTCGGCCTTCAGATAGCCGATCTTCTCTTCCAGCGCGGCGATCTTCTCCGCCTTGGACATGCCTTCGCCCTTGGACGCATCCAGCTCCTCCTTCATGGAGGGCGATTCGTCCTTCCTCTCGCCTTTCATGGCGCCTTTCGGCGGACCCATGGCGATCATGATGGCCACGCCCGGTGGCCCTTTGCGCCGGGCCATCATGCGCCGCTTGCCGGTCTTGGCGATCACCGCTTCCATCCCTCGCTTCTTGCTGGCCATCACCAGCCTCCCGGCAGTTGCGCCGCAAAGTCGCCCGCGATCACCCTCCGGCGGTTATCCACAGCCTCGCCAGAGTTATCCACATCCAAGTTTGGGTCATCGCCGACAAAACGCAAGCCCGGGGGCGCTTCCGGCACCACCCCCTGCACCCGGTCCCACCCGTACAGGGCCAGCGCCAAAGCCATGACGCCGTCATCATGGAACCCGGAGGGGGCCTCATAGCGCACGCCGGTGGCGGTGTACATAAACTCAAAGGATTCCAGCTCGCCGATCAGCCACCCGTCCGGAATCGTCAGTTCGGACCCCTGAAACGCCGCTACCAACCGCTGCATCAGGCGCAGTTTGGATGGCTGGGTGAAGATATGAGGGGTCACATCCACCCCCATGCCCTGCAGATCGGACACAATGGCATCTCCGACGCCGGTGGCATCGGCCACGATGGGCGTTTGACCGACGATACCGCGGATTTTCTGCTTGGTTTCGGCCCATGACGCCTGCCATCGGTCCACAAACGCCACTTTTCTATACGCATCCAGCCCAATCACGACGGTAAAGTCCATCGACCGCGCCAGATCGACGCCGTAGACGACCGGCTTTTCCGGACTCAGCGGTCCTATGGCCCGGTGGATGGCTTCCAACCCGAAGGGATTGGCGCCATCGTCGGTCGGGATGCCCTCGAACTCCTGCGCAAAGACCTCCGGCGGCAGTTCTTTCCGGGCCGATTCGACTTCCTCCGGCGGAATATACGGGTTGTCCAGCGTCTTGGCGCGGAAGCTGGCCCAGTTGGGCTCGTTCGGGTCGTTTCCCCGGTTGAACAAGACGACAAACCCGTGCCGGCGCCCTCGGGGCGTGCCGAGAAACAGCCCACCGCCGGACAAATCCACCAGCGTGGGCCGGATCGCCCGCTGCCAGAGGTCCAGCAGGTCGGGCACGATCCCCGCCTCGTCGATGATTGCCAGCTTGTATTTGCGCCCAAGGCCGGGATCCGGGGTATCCATCGTCCACATCTCGATCACCCCGCCCGTCACCAGCTCGATCCGGCGCTCCTGATCATTCGACCGGGCAATCACCGGCTTGAGGCGCTGCAGCAGCTCCCGCCAGACCTCCAGCACGTACTTGTACGTCGGCGCAAACCAGCCTACCGGATGCCCCGCCAACGCCGCGTCACAGGCTTCCCGGACACCCAGCGCCGTCTTCCCGAACCGGCGCCCACACATCACCACCTTGAACCGGGCCGGGTGCATCACGATCTCCTGCTGCCCCGGATGCCGCCGGGCCAGCACGACCTGGACCTCCCCGCCTGACGGTTTCGCCTTTGCCGGCATACGTCCTCTCGTAGTCGCGTTCTCTGAGTCTACACGCGTATACGTCTAGTATACTCTATTAACTAGTTATCGTTTGGGTGACTCCTGTGTCAGGGGTGACACTGTAGTCACCCCCAAGAAACCCCGAAGAACAGCCTCGGGGTTCCTTGGTCTGTTTTCTTTTTGCGCGAGGTGTTTGGGCATATTGCGCAGAAGTGATTGGCGTTCAACGCGTTTACTCGTTTCACGCGTCAACTTATTTCACCGTTTCCTGGCGCTAGCATCGGTGTAACGATCTGCGCGACCAGCATACTGCTCACTTCGGCGCTGACCCTCCGGGTCATTTCTTCCATGGGCAGTTTTCTTCCCGGCGCCTCCTCCTCCACCACCTTGACTTGTAGCGTCTGGGCGCCTTGATGCTCCACCGTCTGGCGCTCCCCGTACTCCGCCGGATTAGCCTTCGCCGCCGCCCACTTCAGCGTGTCGATTAGCAACCGATCCGCGGCGCTGGAATGATTCGTCGTCTCCCGCGCCACCTGGATTGCCTCCTCCGCCAGCGCCGCCGCCATCAGCTTCTTCGCCCGCTGATACCCCTCCAGCCACTCCGGACGCTCATCCACCCAGCGCCGCACCGTCCCGTGCGACACGCCTACCTCCAGCGCCTTCACCGCCTCCTTGAGCGTCTTCCCCTCCGCCATCGCGCCTAACACCGCCAGCACCGTCTCCTGCTTGCTGTCCTTTTTTTGCTCTTCCTTTTGCGTTCGCCGCGCCATCCGCTCCTCCTACGTTGAGTTGTACCACGCGCCCCATGCGCTGAGGCTACACCGCGCCAGCCACCCGCGCTAGCTGCGTTGACTTGTACCACGTGCGCACTGGCCGGATGGAGGTGGTGCAGCAATCCACCGGACTGCGTCCGGTGGATACCCCCCCCCCCCCCCCCCCCCCCCACA
>Ga0209990_10000434_pt1 | contig 40288 bp, 36 predicted proteins | sample NOAtaG_6_FD_187304 | JGI IMG/M metagenome (GOLD analysis project Ga0209990, IMG submission 187304) | Freshwater lake microbial communities from Lake Erie, under a cyanobacterial bloom - NOAA_Erie_Diel5S_2200h metaG (SPAdes) (version 2) | ecosystem: Environmental > Aquatic > Freshwater > Lake ...
AGTTATCTTAAAATTGGCTGGAACTGGATTCACACTGCTCTTACTAAAAACTGGACTTTTTTCCCTTCTGAACCTTTTACTTCTTATCTTGACTCTGAGCCTGCTATGGCTTCTCATCGAAAACATCTCCAGAAATTCTTCCGTATTGAGTTCTATGCTTCTATTCTCGACTACTCTTCCTAGACTTTTGTCAGTCAATCAGTTCAAACACTCTTGCCTTATCTTTACCCTTATCATGGTTGATGTTTAAGCAATATCCTAAAATCTTTTGCATAGAAATTTCAGGACGATCGCCATTCGGTAATTTCATAGGCAGAAGTCAATACTAAATTAATCTTAGTATACCCAACTATGAAGCGATCGCTGTTTGATTTGAAGGAATAGGAGATCGGGTTTTGTTGTGGTGAGGGGCGATCGCTGTTTGATGAGGGGAATAGGCGATCGGGTTTGTGGATGTTGAGAAGGCGATCGCTTTTTGATATTGAGATTTAGGCAATCGGGTTTTGTGGGGGTGAGGGGCGATCTGTCCAAATAGTCTGACAAGTATTAAAATTAGATATATCTACAGTTTCAAGCCTATGAAACTACCAAACGGCGATAAAGCCGAACTAGGAGACAAACTCGAAAGATATTGTCTGAACTATGAACACCAGAAAGGTAAACATAAAGCCCTACTTTTTGAAAAGCGTCTTGGGATTACCATCGCCAACAAAGAAATTTTAGAACAAGCTCTACAAGAAGCAGTGATCGAAGGTGAAGCCGAACTTTTTAAAATCGATCAATATGGTACTCATTACGATCTTGCATTTTCACTTTGCACAGATGTTGGCGAATCCCTAGTTCTAAGTTGTTGGATTATTAAAATTACAGAAGACTTTCCACTCCTAACTAATACTTACCCTATTGATTAAAAAGCACTATGAACGAAATTCAAGAATACGATCTTGTGGCTCTAACTGAAGATTTGATCGCCACTCACAAAGTTACCCATCAGAAAATATTACTCCGCCGAGGACAAATGGGAACGGTCTTAATGTCATTTGATCATAAAGCTTTTCTAATCGACTTTACCGATCAACAAGGCAAAACCTTCGCAATGGAAACAATCGAACTAGTAAAATTATTACGGCTTATTACCGAACCAGAATTAGTTCTTTCTTAAACTTAGGCTCAGTTTGATGTTGGGTAATTGGCGATCGGGTTTATGGGTGTTGAGGGGGCGATCGCTGTTTGATTTGAGGAAATAGGCGGTCGGGTTGTAATTATAAACCTAGCCAAATTCTCAAAGCTTGCTCAAGCCTCTCAATATCAACATCAGCCAACTTCCCAACAGTCTTAATAACTAAACTTCTATTTACAGTATAGATACCACGCTTAACAGTTGTAACAACATTAAGTCCTACCGCCGCCCAATCAGAAAGGACAAACTCTCCATCAAGCAAAGAGCCTGTTTTGCTGGTTAATGGCACAATTAGAATATCTTGAGAGCTATGTGGTGTATTGACAATAACCGCAGGACGAACCTTCGCATTAGACAGATCTGAAAATGGATATCTAACTAAAATAACGATATTTTTAGAGTAATTCGGCATAGATATCATCCTCAGTATTATCCCAAACTGCATCAAGTGATGTCTGACTCGCCTGAAGCCAAAACTCAGACTCATAGTCATCAGAAAGCACAGTCACTAATACCTTTGCACCTTCTACTAAGTTTGAAGCCTCCAATAACTCAATTTTTCCTTTTTGAACAGTAGCCCAAAGAGTTTTTAGCATATTCGATATTTGAATGTTACTGATCTAGTTGTATTTCCCAGTATATGGTTTTTGCGATCTCGATTGAGTTTTATTAGTATGCGATCGCTGGTTGATTTTGAGATTTAGGCGATCAGGTTTGTGGGTGTGAGGGGCGATCTCAGTTTTGGTCGAGGAAATAGGCGATCGGGTGTTGTGGATGATGAGGGGCGATCGCTGTTTGATGATGGAAATGGGCGATCGCATTTATGAGTGGTGAGGGGCGATCGCTTTTTGATTTGAGGAATAGGCGATCAGGTTTGTGGGTGTTGAGTTAGGCGTTAGCAATAAATTTGGTATGTCGTTTTGTAACTGATTATCCACAGGTGTTTCGGCTGAGCATAACAATTCTTCAGCAGTTGGAAGAGTGCTCGTTTCGATATGATCGAGATTAACCTTGGCTTGTTCAAGCGAGGCGCTAATTTATCAATGATTTTAGCAGATGGTAATAGTGAAGTTTAACGCTTTAGTGCTAGCCATTGTTGCAGGATTAGGGCGGCGGCTTTGCGATCAATCATTTCTTTGTTATGTCTTATGGAAATACCTTGCGATCGCATCATCTCTTCAGCCTCATAGGAAGTAAGGCGTTCATCGACAAATTCCACGGTTGTACCTAAATGTCTCGCTGCGCCATTGGCAAATTTTTGGACTTGCTTGGCTTGATAACCTAACGATCCATCCATGTTATAAGGTAAACCAATTACGAGGGTGTCAATATTGCGCTCAAGAATCAGCGATCGCAATTCTGCCATATCGTCTTCCCATGACTTACGGATAATCGTGGTAATGCCATGAACAGATATCCCAAGGCGATCACATCCAGCTACGCCAATGCGTTTTCGACCTACATCTAGTCCTAGTGCTGCGTATTGCATGACCTTAATCGTCTTATTTTTTAGTTATGGATATGCTTTGTGATTTCCCCATTATTGGTTTTGAAAGGGTTGAACCTTTTGAATTAAAGTCTGCGATCGCGCAATAATTGTTGTCCAGTCATCTTCAGCAATTACTTCTGGTGAAAATAAATGACTAGATATGCCCACAGCGATCGCCCCAGCCGCTAGAAATTTATCAGCGTTTTGCATACTTACCCCACCCGTAGGAATGAGAGGAATATCTCGAAGTACTGGCTGTAAACATTGGAGATATTCCACACCACCCAGAACTTTAATTGGAAAAACCTTGACTGCGGCGGCTCCCGCTTGCCATGCCGTAATAATTTCTGTCGGCGTTAATGCACCTGCGATTACAGGAATACTATTTTCTAAACCCTTAGCAATGAGTTCAGGATTAGTATGGGGTGTAAATAAAAAGCTACATCCACAGGCGATCGCTCGTTCTGCACTGTCTGTATCTAAAACCGTACCCGTACCAATCTTGCAATCAGGTAATTCCTGTTGCAGTTTGGGGATTAGTGATTCAGCGCGATCGGTATTCCATGCAATTTCAATCAGCTTAATCCCCCCTGCTGCTGCTGCAAGTGCCATTTCTCTAGCAAGACTAACATTATCTGCCCGAATAACGGCAATAATGCGATGCTGCTGCAACAAACTTAGCCAAGGATTCACAGGATTTTGTAAAAAAGTACGATCCAAATTAGTTGCCACAGATCATTGCATAAGGGCATGATTTTTGAAAGTGCTGCCAAAGCAGCACTTTCAAAAATTGACTTGATCTAGATAATCGTGTTATCAGGGATCACTGCATTTTTAACAACGACAACGATGCCATTGCAAATGCAATAGCCTTGCTCTTCACGATTGACATCTTGGACTCGATCCTTATTGATGATCTGCACATTTTTACCAATTCGTGCATTTTTATCGATAATTGCACGGCGGATGATTGTATTTTCGCCAATTGCCATGGGTACTTTGTTATTAGCAAGATCGGATTCCCGTTCTTCATGTGGCTGATAAAAATCACAACCCATCAGCAGAGTATCTTCAATCGTACAATTTGCTTCGATATGCATTCTGATGCCAACTACCGAATTAGTAATGGTTGCTTGGTTGAGGATACAGCCTTCACCAATGACTGAATCTTTAACTTTACAATCGTGAACTTTGCTAGGAGGCAAATAACGAGCGCGAGTATAGATTGGCTTTTTGACTTCGTAAAAGTTAAAGGCAGTAGCAGGATGACGAGTTAAGTCAAGGTTAGCTTGGTAGAAGGATTCAATAGTTCCAATATCTTCCCAGTAACCTGAATAGAGATAGGCTTGTACATTCAAGTTTTGAATCGCCGCAGGGATAATTTCCTTACCAAAATCTGTATATTCAGGATTATCACTGAGCAATTTCATCATTACCTGTTTGTTGAAGACATAGATACCCATTGATGCAATAAATGGATTAGCGATCGCTTCAGTAGCATCTAAGCCAAGTTTGGTAGTATCTACCCGCATCCCCTCTAGAGCCTCACCCTTAGGCTTCTCAAGGAATTTAATAACCTTACCTTCGCTATCAGTTTTCAGTAGACCAAAAGCGGAGGCTTTTTTCTGATCGACTGGCAATACTGAAAGTGTAATATCTGCACCAGTTTGACGATGATGCTCGACAAACTTTTGGTAATCCATGTTATATAGATGATCACCAGATAGAATCAAGTACTCACTTACATTCCACGATTCTAAAAGCCAAGCATAACGACGTACTGCGTCGGCTGTACCTTGAAACCAGTCTGGGCTATCAGGGGTTTGCTGAGCTGCGAGAATTTCTACAAATCCGTCAGAATAGGACGCTGGACGATAGGCTTGATTGACATGACGATTAAGAGATGCAGAGTTAAACTGGGTCAGGATATAAATTTTTTCAATACCCGAGTTGATACAGTTGCTCACAGGAATGTCGATCAGTCGATATTTTCCTGCTACGGGGACTGCGGGTTTAGCCCGTGTTTTAGTGAGGGGATATAGTCGGCTTCCCTGTCCACCGCCCAGAATGATAGCCAGTACATTTTTCATAAATTATTCGGATTATCTTGGCTTGTTTATATGCTTACTTTTCTGAATGCAAATATTGTCTATCTTTGCGGGGATCGTGGCAAGTGATATAGCCTACTTGTCCCAATACTTACTGTAAACTAGACATTAATTAAGCTGAAATCTTTGTTTTTTTAGAAAATATTGAGCATTTACAAACCTGCTGATAAAAAACTAAAGTCAAAACCTGTTACACAGCCTCTTTATCAGATGGGTAAAATTCAGTATTTTTACGATCTAATGCTGAAATAACTAATTGGTTGACATCAATCTTTTGTTCAGCCAAACATACCTCACCATACTAATCGCAGACAAAAAGCAGGATTTACCGTCTTTATTAAAAACAGCATACGCCTCTTTTCTACTCAAATTCAATCTTTGTATACTTTCTCGCTACTTCTCTTCCTGCTTTTGTCAATTTATCAGATAGCTGACTGTAAAAAAAAGCTAAGATAATCATTACATCGCTATGCAAAGCACTCACCTAAATGGTTTGTGGAAGCGCACGAATTCGGGGTGCACTTCCACAAACCCAAAAATCTACAAATGATTTAGGACTGCAATATTTAATTTTGATCGATTTAGCTACAGAGCAACTCTAGCCCTTTTTCAAAAATCTCACTGATCGCCAACATCTCACCGTCAGTGGTCATAAAATTTATGATTCTTAGTGGCTTTAAGGAGATCGCCATTTTCTAACTCATATGCGCTATAAGCTCAAATAATCTGATACAGAAATAATCTCAATATCTTGAAATGGATTTAGAACAAGCAAATCTTGATCGCCAGTAATAATGTAATTTGCTTTCCCGTTAACAGCTAGTTCTAAGAACTTATCATCTTTGCGATCGCGACAAGCTGCAATTTTCTCAACGATTTGCACATTTTCTACAATTGCTAAAAAGTCATTGAGAAATTCATTACGCAATTGTTTTGATGAATACCTATCGAACTTAGGACGATTAAAAATGTCTGTAAGTTCTTCAATAATTTCATTTGACATGAGAATTTGTCCAGTAATAGATGCTTTGTCAAGGGCTTGTCTTGGAGTAGATCCCTTAAACAGAGCAGCGCTTAAAATTACGTTGGAGTCAAGGACTATCCTGATTTTACTCATCAATGATTGCCTGTAAGATTTCTGGCGTTAATCCATTAGCCACAGCTTCATCACTCAGTCTATCCATTGTGTTTTGTAATTTACTGATTTTTAAGGCTTGTCTCATCCACTGATTGAGCCATGCTTGGATCTGTTGTTGTTGCTCTGGTTGTGAAGATTGAAATGCTTGGGCAATATCTTCATCTATTTGAATAGCGATCGTTTTCATAATATATATTACGGATATGTTTACTTTTTACGAATATGTTTACTTTTTATACTGTTGGTAAAGCTTTGGTAGTTCACTATATTTTCTCTTTGCAAATTCTATAGCTTCTCTAGTTTCTACTATAGACAAGTCAACCAACATTAATTAAGCTGAAATCTTTGTTTTTTTAGAAAATATTGAGCATTTACAAACCTGCTGATAAAAAACTAAAGTCAAAACCTGTTACACAGCCTCTTTATCAGATGGGTAAAATTCAGTATTTTTACGATCTAATGCTGAAATAACTAATTGGTTGACATCAATCTTTTGTTCAGCCAAACATACCTCACCATACTAATCGCAGACAAAAAGCAGGATTTACCGTCTTTATTAAAAACAGCATACGCCTCTTTTCTACTCAAATTCAATCTTTGTATACTTTCTCGCTACTTCTCTTCCTGCTTTTGTCAATTTATCAGATAGCTGACTGTAAAAAAAAGCTAAGATAATCATTACATCGCTATGCAAAGCACTCACCTAAATGGTTTGTGGAAGCGCACGAATTCGGGGTGCACTTCCACAAACCCAAAAATCTACAAATGATTTAGGACTGCAATATTTAATTTTGATCGATTTAGCTACAGAGCAACTCTAGCCCTTTTTCAAAAATCTCACTGATCGCCAACATCTCACCGTCAGTGGTCATAAAATTTATGATTCTTAGTGGCTTTAAGGCGATCGCTCTTTTCTAACTCATACTCAAAGATCTCTTGACTACTGCGATTATAGAAATATAAAATTTAGAAAATTTTAATTTTTAAACAAGAATATAGATATTTATGGGAACACTTAAGGAGATATTGGAGGGAATTACTTAAGCCGACTCTGTTTATCTAGGGGTTGTTGACGACATGAACAATAAAACAAAGGGGGAGAAGGAGAGATACTTTTAACCCACAATGGTAATACTTTGAGCTTAAAAAAATGGTCAAAAATAACGGGTATAAAACAAACTAAGTAGCTAGACATAAGTAAAATAAAAACCGAGAAGTTTGTTCCGCCCGCGTAGCGGGCGGAACAAACTCTGGTTTTAGGTTTTAATTAAGTTGAGCTACTTACTCTTTTTAGTAGATATATAATTCAGGGTGGTGGGTAAAAGATATTTTAGAGACTCCAGTACTAAGGCGTAATCGATAAATCAAAAAATAATTCCCTAACAATTGCAAGATTAGGTTGATCACTCTTCTGTAATTACCACTTCCCAGTTTCTTGTTTTTCTTGGATATTATTTATCTCCTTGTCAGCGGTTAGCAGCTAATGAATTTTGACTTTTGGAGAAAAGGTGATCGCCATTCAAGTTTGTTTTGCTACAGCCAAATCTAACCCACGTTCAAAAATCTCATCGATCGCCACCATCTCACCATCAGTAGTCATAAACTTATGATCTTTAGTGGCTCTAATGCGATCGCCATTTTCTAACACATATTCAAAGACTTCTTGATTGCCGCGATCATGCCATTGGGCAATGGGTTGTGTATAGACAAATCCATTCTCATCAACACTGTAAATCTGACATTCAATTTGATGCTCCACGATCTTACCGATCGGCATTATGCCATATTCCACAGTTCGCACTAAGGTGTCGTAACTGAGGCAATACTCCGCAAAGAGAACCATCTGATCGAAGAGATCGTTAGAAATTTCTTTCCTAATTCCATTCTTCGCGCAACCATCAAGGAAAATAGAACGCTGTTTTTCCATTTCTTCAGGTTTCTTTTTACCCATCGCTCGACGCAACAAGTCCGCAGCACCGAGGGAATAGCCCGCTAATTCCTGAGCCATTTTCATGATCTGTTCTTGATAACAGTTATGAGTAACGACTCCATTGGCAAGAAAATAGGGAGAACTTTGATCTGCCATTTCAATATCAAAGCATTCAGATTCCCCGCAATCTTCAACAGATACCACAAATACTGGAATTACTTCATTTAAAGAATTAGTATCTAACTGGAAAAGTATTGATCCATAGGTAATAGTATCTTCTGTCTCAGTTAAAGACTTTAATGCATAGGCAAACTGATCGCCCTGTGGTGTTAGAAAACGATGCTCTGGAGTGCAAAAAATTTCTGTACCTGTTGAAAGCGTGATTTTAACAATCGATTTAATGCCACTTTGCCATTGTTTTGCAACTTTTGCTGACCATACGCGCTTACCATCAGACGAGAGAACTAGATCCCCTTTGCAAATCTTCTCAATTGCTGTACTTTTGCCATCTGGTCTAGCAATTAAAGTCCCTTTAGCCAGACATAAAACACCGTAGGTGTTATTTAAAATTGGTTCTAAAGTATGATGCTGATATTCAATCGCTTCTCGTCCATGCTTACGATTAATGAACTTAGGAATTAGTCCTGCATCTAAAGGACCAGGTCGATAAAGCGCCAGAATCGAAGAAATATCTTCAATATTGGAAGGCTTGAGATCTTTTACGATCTGCTTCATGCCTGACGATTCTAATTGGAAGACACCTTCGAGGTCGCCTTTTTCAAGGAGCTTATAGGTTTTTTGATTTGCCTCTGTGGACATATCGGGGGCGATCGCATCGATATGGAAATTTGGATCTTGACTATTACGGATTAACTGACTTGTATGCTCAATCGTGGTTAAGTTCCGTAATCCCAAAAAGTCCATTTTTAATAGACCGAGGGATTCCAAATCTTCCATGGTGTATTGGGTAACGACTTGACCTTCATTACTGCGTTGTAATGGCACAACCTCATCCAATCGGAAAGGCGCAATCACCACCCCCGCAGCATGAACCCCCGAACTCTTGTTCACACCTTCGATTCGCATCGCCATGTCTAGCCACTCGTAAACTTTTGGTTCTTGCTTATAGCGATCGCGAAATTCAGGTGCTGGCGAGTCCTCGGAAATCATTACCTTTAATTTGGCAGGCTTGCCTCGAGACACAGGAATCATTTTCGCCATCTTGTCGGCTTCGCTATAGGAAACATCTAGCACCCGCCCTACATCCTTGAGAACAGCTTTCGAGGTCAAGCGATTAAATGTAACAATCTGTGCGACCCTTTCCTGCCCATAGCGTTGAGTCACATATTCAATCAATTCACCACGGTGATCAATACAGAAGTCCGTATCAATATCTGGCATTGACTTCCGTTCAGGATTGAGAAATCTCTCAAATAGAAGTCCATGATGGATCGGGTCAATATTCGTAATTCCGAGTGAGTAGGCAACAAGGGAACCTGCTGCACTGCCCCGCCCAGGACCAACAGGAATCTTTTTATCTCTGGCATATTTGATATAGTCCCACACCACAAGAAAGTAAGTCGCAAATCCCATTTGCATAATAATTCCCAATTCAAAGCGCAGACGTTCTTGATAGTTTTGGGGAATCTCAGCATGGGTTTTTACATTAAATCTTTGCAATAAACCTTGCCATGTCACTTCTTCAAAATAGGTATCAGGAGTATGTCCTTCGGGAATTGGGTATTCCGCAGCACGGGGATCGCGCATCAGGTCGTAGGGCTTAACCTTATTAGCGGCATGGAGGGTATTCGCCAAAGCCTCCTCAATTAACTCATCTTCCAAATGATCGCGAAAGAGCTGCTTCATCTCATCATAAGATTTGAGATATTCCATACCGCTATAACGGAGCCGCTTCTCATCTGAAATCAACTTGCCTGTTTGAATACAGAGCAACGCATCATGAGCTTCCACATCGGAACAGGAGGTGAAGTGAGAGTCATTGGTGGCAATTACGCGAATACCCAATTCCCTCGCAATCTTGAAAATCTCAACATTCACAATCCGATCTTCAGGATAGCCATGATCTTGAATTTCTAAATAATAATCATCGCCAAAATATTCTTTATACCAAGCTGCTACCCGTCGCGCTTCTTCAGGATCACCTTTCATGATTGCCTGTGGCACTTCTCCCGCTAGACATCCTGATGTCACTATCAAGCCTTCTTTATATTGCAGCAGATAATCTTTATTGATACAAGGACGGGCAAAAATGCCTTTACCTTGATAACCCTGTAAATGAGAAATAGTAGTTAATTTAACAAGGTTACGATAACCCTGTGTATCTTTGGCAAGAACACATTGGTGAAATTTCTTCTTTTTCTCTTGCTTAGTAATATCTCCGTTCAGCACATACATTTCATTACCAATGATTGGCTTAATTCCCTTTGATTTGCAGGTTTTGATCAATTCGATCGCCCCATACATCACCCCATGGTCGGTCAAAGCGATCGCAGGCATACCCAATTCCGCAGCACGACTAACTAAATCAGGAATTTGGCTTGCTCCATCAAGCAAGCTGTACTCAGTATGAATGTGTAATCCAACAAATCCAGTCATAGCGCTCTACAAATCAAATCTAAGTAGCTAGATTAGCACGATCCTATAAATTGATGAGGCTATGCAAAATTAAGACTTAGCTAAAACCCCAATTGCCCTCATCGCCAGTTTTAGTCGCTAATGAATAGTTAGTGCCATGAGTGGAAGCATGTGAGTCAGAATTAAGAGAAGGTCAGTTTGGACACGGGCTTGAGCTGTTATGAGTTGTTGGTAGTCATGCAATGTAATTGTGTTGCATGACTACCCAGTTGTTATTTTTATAATCAAAATATGACCTGTACTGCAATAGTCATTCGCTGCTAGACTAGCAAAAGAAAAAATTTTTAACGATTAGCACAAGTACTGAATCGATGTCTCAAAAAACTGTTGCGCCTGTTGCGACCTCTGAGCTTAATCTCACCAAAGAAGAAGTCCTTACCATCTATGAAGATATGGTATTGGGGCGGACTTTTGAAGACAAGTGCGCTGAGATGTATTATCGCGGAAGAATGTTTGGGTTTGTGCATTTGTACAATGGTCAAGAAGCGGTTGCTACTGGCGTAATCAAAGCAATGCGCCCCGACGACTATGTATGTAGCACTTACCGCGATCACGTTCACGCTCTTAGCGCAGGTGTTACAGCCAATGAGGTCATGGCTGAGCTATTTGGCAAAGAGACAGGATGCAGTAAGGGGCGTGGTGGTTCCATGCATATCTTCTCTGCTAAGAATAATTTCTTAGGTGGCTATGCCTTCGTTTCTGAAGGTATACCCGTGGCCGCAGGTGCAGCATTTCAGTCCAAATATCGCCGCGAAGTAATGGGCGATCCTAATGCTGACCAAGTGACTGCTTGTTTCTTTGGTGATGGCGCAAGTAATAATGGTCAATTTTTCGAGACACTCAATATGGCGGCTCTATGGAAGTTGCCCATCATTTTTGTAATCGAAAATAATGACTGGGCGATCGGCATGAAGCATGAACGGGCTACTTCCGATGTGAGAATTCATAAGAAAGCTGCTGCTTTTGGAATGCCTGGTTATGAAGTGGATGGCATGGATGTAATTGAAGTACGGAAACACGCTCAAGAAGCAATCCGTCGCGCTCGTGCTGGTGAAGGTCCTACAGTCTTAGAATGTATGACCTATCGCTTTAGAGGTCACTCTCTCGCTGACCCCGATGAATTACGCAGCAAGGAAGACAAAGATAAATGGTTTGGTCGTGATCCAATTAAAATTTTTGCTAGCCGTGTGATTGAGCATAGATTAGTTGATGAAAGCCAACTGAAGGCGATCGACAAAAAGATCCGTAATGTCGTAGAGGAATGTGTTCGCTTTGCAGAAGAATCTCCTGAGCCAGATCCTAAGGATCTATTCCGTTATCAATTTGCTGAAGACGAGTAAAAATTACCCAACCTTGTACTAATTGTCTCTATCAAGAGTTTACATTAAAAAATAGAAAAAATTCATTAAAATTGTTATTTTATAGCATTTTTAATGAATTTTTTGTTTTTTGTAGTAAATTACTAATAGCATAAGAAATATTCTTCTTAATTTTAGTGAACGCCAGTTATGGTAGGATTTCTACTCTCAATGGCATTCCTCTCACTTGTAGGTGGCAATGTTTATCTATACAAGCAACTCAAAGGGAATCGTGAGAAAGCAGTCATAAATCAAACAAGGCTACAAGAGCAATTACAAAAAGCAACTCAAGATCGACAGCGTATTCAAAAACATCTAGACCAATACAGTGGAATTCTTGACAAAGAAGACTACGAAAAAAAAGCTTGCAGATAAGATTTCTCAGCTTAAGCAGGATATGGTAGTGATCTAGAGGTAAGGATAGACTAGAAGGGAGAGAAAAAAGCAAAGAAATGAGAACTAAATATGAGATGCTCTAGATGTGAGAGCGAGAATATTGTGCTTAATGGCTTAACACGTCATGGTAAGCAAAATCATAAATGTCGTGATTGTGATCGTCAATTTAGCTTAGAACCAAAGAATAAGCCAATCTCAGATGAAACGAAAGCATTGATTGAAAAGCTAATGCTAGAACGAGTATCACTAAGAGCAATAGTAAGGATTACTGGTGTTTCACTACAATGGTTACAAAGCTATGTAAATGGTAAATCTCGTGCTACTTCACGAAATTTAGAAGTTAGTATCAAAAAAAAAGGCAAGTTAACCATTCAATGATAAATACTTTGATTAATACATTTTATAGCGATCGCCAATCCGTAAAATAAAGCTAAAGACTCACAGAGAAAATGCTATGTTCACTCGTTATCTGAAATTGCCTTTGCTAATTGCTTTAAGTTTACTTACAGTGATTGCGGCGGTGATATTTGGCGTATCCAAGGCAGATGCTTTGCAAGTAATGCTGAGACCAAATCCACCCGTACTTGGTGATACGGTATCGGTATGGATTGCTACTGATAAAAAAACGGGTGTGCCACCAACGGTATTGGTTGATCGTAAGCAGTTTCCCGCCTTCCAAATGTCAGCTAATCGTTGGCGGGCGTTTATTCCCACAACTCCCCTTGATCAAGCAGGGCTAAAGCAGGTGGTGGTCAAAGGTGATGGCTTGCAGCAAATTCTACCAATGCAATTAGGCGATCGCGACTTTCCAACCCAGAGTATTTGGCTGAGCGGATCTGGTAGTGATTTAGAGCCAACGGATTACGAATGGGATAAGGTTTCCGCTTTTAAGAAATTGGTAACGCCTCAAAAGTTCTGGAATGGAGTATTTTTGAAACCGAATGAAGGTGAGATTACTACAGGCTTTGGGGTGCGCCGCTATTACAATGGGGAATTTGCTAATGATTACTACCATCGCGGCATTGACTATGCGGGTGGCTATGGCTCTCCAGTGATTGCACCTGCGGCTGGCTATGTGCGCTTAGTAGGAACGGTGTCACAGGGATTCCGTTTGCATGGCAATACTGTTGGCGTAGATCACGGGCAAGGCGTAGAGAGTATATTTCTCCATCTCAGCGAAATTTATGTAAAAGAGGGAGATTTTGTGAAGGCTGGGCAAGCGATTGGTGCAGTTGGGGCAACGGGTGCGGCAACTGGTCCCCATTTGCATTGGGGACTTTATGTAAATGGCGAATCGATTAATCCTGTAGCTTGGCGATACGAAGGTGTCGAATAGGCAAAATCACAATCTGTGTTTATTTAAGCCAGTCCAAACCAACCAAGATAGGTCTTCAGAATCGATTTACCGAAAAACAGAGAAATTGTACCGCCGATCGCCAGAAAAGGACCAAAGGGAATAGGCTGTTGTTTACAGACTTTGCTGAATAGCACAGCGATCACTCCCACACAAGTGCCGATCGCTGATGCTAGTAAAATTGTGAGCAAAACCTGTTGCCATCCCAGCCACATCCCAATCATTGCTGCAAGTTTTGCGTCACCGCCACCCATCGCCTCCTTTTGCAGAAAAATTCTGCCCGCAATTCGCATGATGTCGAGTAGCCAAATGCCTAGTACAGCACCACCTATACCCAAGAGTAAATGAGTTGCAAAGTTTGTGCGATCACTACTATTAGCAAAGGCTAAACTGCCTTGATAGAACGAACCTAGTAACAGCCCTGACTGAGTTAAGGAATTTGGCAAAGTCATAGTGTCAAAGTCGATCATGGACAAAGCCAATAACCAACTAAGGAACAGGGCATAAAATCCTAAAATCAGAGGGGGTTGTGAATTGCCAAAATACAAAGCTATGCACCAAAACAAGAAGGCTGTGAATGCCTCGATCGCAGGGTAGCGCCAAGATACTGGTGTATGGCAATAACGACATTTACCTTTGATTAAAAACCAACCAATAATCGGAATATTGTCGCGTGGCGCAAGTTGGCGCAGACAATGGGGACAACGTGAGGGTGGATGCAGAATTGACAGTCCCGCAGGCACACGATAAATCACCACGTTCAAGAAACTGCCTATGCAAGCTCCGATCGCGATCACCAAAATTTGTAAAAAGAGAGATTCGATAAGTAGCAAAGAGTTTGAAGAAAGCTAGTTTGTCATTTCCAAAAGTGCAATCACCTTATACATAGCAATTGTACTTTTGGCATCTATTTTCTAGTATGGTAAACAAATTGTGCGCGTTACATAACAATTTGTACCACCGTAGTTACGACAAACTCTTCGAGCAGTCCTTTCTGCTTGATACTCATCAGTTGACCAACCAGTTCCTGCTGCGCCATTACTACTTTCAGATATCGACATACAAGCATTTCTTGCCCAGATTAAAACTTCACAGTCACCTGCACCAGAAACGCTTTCACATTCACTTATTGCTCGGTTTTCCGCTGCGCTACGAGAACGAAAATTCCAAGAATATCCCTTGTCTTGAGTTGAGGGAGAACGGGCAATTGCGCCATAGCTTTGAGCTTTGGCTTCTAGTCCCCCTACAGCCATTGTAGGAATCACAATAGCAGCCGCGATCACTAAAGAATTCCAAAAGTTTTTAGACATAATGTCCTTCCGTTGACATCAATGAAACCTTATAATACCCATTCTAATATGTAAATTAAGGTTAGTGTAATTTAGTTTGCAAAGTCTTAATCATGTCATATTGATCAAATTGATCATTGGAGTTACAAATTGCTCACAAGCACTAGAAATCCATTAGTAAAACAACTACGATCACTAGGTGAGAGCGCTAAGGATCGAAAAGAACAAGGATTATTTTTAGTAGAAGGAACTCATGCTCTAACTGAAGTGATCGCTACAGCCTTTCCAATAGCGACTGTATGCTGTACTGAAAAATGGATTACGGCTAATCCTGATTTATACAAACACATTGAAGCCTCTGTAGATGAAATTAAAAGATTAGAGATCGTCTCTGAAGAAGTACTTCAAGCGATCGCTACTACGAAAAATCCTGATGGGGCAATCGCTGCCGCTTTTTTACCATCCCATAAAATTGCCCAAATTAGTACTTTAGGTTTAGCACTGGAAACTATTCAAGATCCAGGAAATATCGGGGTAATAATTCGCTCAGCCGTCGCTGTGGGAATTGATGGCATGTTAGTGAGCAACGATAGTGTTGATTTGACTAATCCCAAAATTATTCGCGCTACCGCAGGACAATGGTTTCACTGTCCCATGCAGACATCGACAAATATTGCCGATGATATTCGGAAATTGCAAGCCCAAGGGGTTAAAGCGATCGCCACACTAGCCAATGCCAAGAAAACCTATTGGGATTACGATTTCACTCAACCAACTCTAATTTTGTTAGGAAATGAAGGTAATGGTTTATCACAGAAATTAATTGAACTCGCCGATGAGTCTTTATCAATTCCTCAAAGCGATCGAGTAGAGTCATTAAATGTAGCTATTTGTGCATCATTACTACTTTACGAAGCAAAACGTCAGAGAGAAATGGGCAGAAAGTAGGGAAGTGAATCTATATCTAATAGGACTTTAATAGAGATTCATCGTTACATAGTTTTGCTAATCTTCAGGCAAGTATTGAGGATTTAAGACATCGGCTTGAGAAAAAGGGCAAAAGTCAGGAAATGTGGTCATATCTAATCCAGTTTCTTGAGATATGATCAATTTTGCATCTTGATAGCAATCTGCGAATACAGATTCAAAATAAGGCTTTAGGCTGGGACTTTTTTGAATGCTTTATTTAAACTTAGAGAATGCTCGGTAATTGATGCTTTCCTGCTATTGGTTTGTTTTTGTGGTTGGTATTTCCATTTTAGTAAATGCTGTAATACTCTAATCAAATTACTTTCTAAGGCATCCTTACGGCTATTTTCCATATCTTCAATTTCTTCAGCCAGATTTTCGAGATCCAATTTCTCAACATCTCCTTTGCATAATAGATTTACGGTTTCCTTCAGCCAGAGATGAAAATCCATTTCATATAAAGCTTTAGTTGCATTCATGATTTTGAATATTTGACATTCTTGGTATATATATTAATCAAACTATCGGCTATTTTAGCCCAACTATAATTTTCGGCAATATATGGTTGAGCGCGATCGCCTTTTTGCTTGGCAACTTGTGGATGCTCGAAAAATTCTTGGATTGTTGCTGCGATCGCCACAGTATCCAATTGCGTCACATAGCCAAGATCGTGAGATTGAACCATTGGTGCGATCGCCACCCCATCGGTAATTAAAACAGGTGTTCCTGCGACGAGGGATTCTATGACAGCAATACCAAAGTTTTCAGAATGGGAAGTTAGGACAAATAGATCGGCTCCTTGTAGATAGAGATTTTTAAGTTCTCCATTAACGAAACCGACAAGATGGGTTCGATCGCGAATTTGATGTGTTTCGAGTAAGCTTTGAATCTGCTTTATGTAATCACTCTCGCCATTTCCCGCGATCACAAAAGCAAAATTTGAGTCTGGGAATTTGCCGAGAGCAGGGATAAGATACTCCAATCCTTTTTTAGGATGGATACGGGACATAAACAGAATAATAGGGATCTGATCGGGAATTTGCAGGATTTGACGCAGTTGATCTTGAGCATTAGCAATTAGCTCTGGTATATGCACACCATGGGGCAATACGAAATTAGGAATATTTAAATCTAGTTGCTGAAATTCTTCTCTTTCCTGCTCAGCCGTAAAATGGAGTGATTGACTATGCAATAAATTAGAGCGTTCAATAATATTAAAATAGATTTGTTTGCGAAGTTTGCTTTGTTGTAATGACCATTCACAAAGCTGTCCCAATGGACGATTGATATAGGGTAAATTTTTGATACGGGCGATCACCATAGCGATCGTGGAGGCATAGGAGAAAATGGCATGGACATGAATGATGTCATAATCGGTGATATGCTGCCATAGCCAAGCGGTTAATGTTCTCGAATAGGCAAATTCACGCACAGCATTCACATTAGGTGAGAATCTTGCAAAAAAACGAATCGGTACATTTCCATATTCCTCTAGCTGATCAGTCAGTTCACCTAGTGGGACATCCAATAGGTCTTTGCCATTATCGTTAGTAGTCGCGATTTCTGCATCAACGTTTTGCGATTGCAACGCTTTCACCATTTCGATTACTGCTTTGCTAGGACCTCCACGCACTTTTGCCACGGAAGGAATAATATGCAGAACTTTCATAGGGAGAGCACCTGTAACCAATTTTGCAAAACTACTAAGCTCCATCGTCGATACCATTGCTGAGGTGGTAGAGGAATATGATTTGGAATTTTGATGTCCATAGTACCTTTAAGCAAATCCTTGTCAATCCATTGAAAAAAGGGAATGGTAAAGCTTCGCTTAGGGCGATTAATAATATATTCAGGGATTTCGGGAATTGCCTTAGTTAATAGCTTTTTGTGATTTTGTAAACGGGTTGCTGCGGGGATTTGATTTATGACTTCAAATAGCGCCCGATCAACAAAGGGAACACGCAACTCTAAGCCCCATTTCATGCTCATCACATCGCTATCTCTCAATAATTGATTTCGCATATAGCGACTGAGTTCCAGATAAGAAACTTCATCTTGTGGGGTGGGAAATTGTGGAAAATATTGATTTTCACTAGTAATAAAAGTGACAATCTCATTTTTGATCTGCTCTCCAGCATCTTTTCCTAAATAGAATTGAACTAATTGATAGGCTTCCCAATGCGAAAAAACTCCACGTACTAAACCATAGGCATTTTTGATGGAGTTATCTTTAGTCAGAAATGCCCCAAGCCTTCGATATTTTGGGGACTGGGCTAATTGTTCTAAACCTTTACCAATAACTTTGGCGATCGCTTTTAAGAGAGCAACACGTTGCCTCTGTTCCACCATCCATGGTACTTGCCGAAATGTCCTATAACCGCCAAATAGTTCATCACTACCTAGTCCCGATAAAACAACTTTCATACCCTGTTGGTGGGTAATTTGAGAAATGCAAAATGTATTAAATCCGTCAATTGTGGGTTGATCGAGTGATCGCCAATATTCTGGTAACAGGTTATGAGCAAGATCAGCCGTTAGTAGATATTCAGTATGAAATGTACCAAAGTGATCAGCGACCTGTTTCGCGATTGCCCCTTCATTCCAAGCCTCTTCTTTAAATGTAAGGGAATAGGTGCGTAATTCATTACCTTGTATTTGTCGAGCAATGGCAACAAGTGCAGTTGAGTCGATACCCCCACTCAAAAATATACCAATAGGGACATCACTAACTAGATGATGCGTAACACTATTGAATAAAGCGGTTCTTGTTGTAGCGATCGCTTCTAAGGATAGTTTCGCTACTATTGGGGCATAACTTGGCTCTACAGAATGCTCTGCATAACGTACCGATGGGAAATTAATTTCCCAATATTTTTGATGATAAATCTTGCCATCCTGCCATCGTAAACTGCTACCTGCTTCTAAGCTTTTAATTCCGTCAATAATTGTCCAAGGCTCGGAAACTGAGCCATTAGTTAAATATGTAAATAAACCAACTGGGCTTAATTGTATAGGGATGATACCAAGCGCGATAATAGCCCGTAATTCTGACGCAAAAATTAAAGTTTTACCCTGATACCAATAATAAAGAGGTTTAATCCCAAATGGATCGCGTGCCATAAAACAAACCTTCTCGCGATCGTCCCAAATTGCAAAGGCAAACATTCCGCGCAAAAGATCTAGGCATCTTTCGCCATGTTTTGCATAGAGTTTGAGAATTACTTCTGTATCTGTATGGGAAAAAAAAGTTTCTCCTTCTTTTTTTAACTGTTCTCTTAATTCAAGAAAGTTATAGATTTCTCCATTAAAGGTAATCCAATATCTTTGATCAGCAATGTGCATTGGCTGATGTCCATTTTGGCTTAGATCGAGAATCGCCAGCCGAGTATGAATTAAGGCTACATCTCGCTGTGGTGATAAATATAAGCCTTGATCATCATCCCCTCGATGCTGAAGGGCAATTTGTAATATGCGGGTATATCGCTCAGTTTCAGTTGGTAGTGATAAAGCTAAAAAACCAGCAATTCCACACATATAATGTTTCCTAGCTCCAAAATATTATGTCAAGTTTATGTGCTTTGACTCCGCTCAGCTAACTTCGACTTCTCTCAGTTAACGCTGGCTGAGCGTAGTCGAAGTCACAACTCCCTAACCTTGGCTGAGCTTAACCGAAGCCAGATTAATAGCAAGCCTCTTAATTTAGAAAACTTGATAAATAATTAGATAGATTCTGCTGAAAATGCTCAAATCCAAATTTGCTAATTACGACTTGTCGTAATCTTTGCGGCTGGTACATTAGAGGATGTTCATATTTACACGATAAAATTTTGGTAATTATTGTCGCAATTTCCTGTAAGTTATCAGGATTAATTAGTGCCCCAATCTCTCCTTGACACAAAGCATCGACAGCCCCATCTAAATTTCCTCCTAAGACAGCTTTACCACAGGCTAGAGCTTCTAAATAGACTATCCCAAATCCTTCTCTTTTGCTAGGCATAGCGAACAAATCACATAGATTATAGTAATCACATAAATCTTCGTCGGGGATGAAGCCTGCGAGAGTGACATATTTTTGAAGATTATTTTGTTGAATGATCTGGAGTAACCGATCGCGATCGCTACCTTTGCCCACAATGATGTAATGGATATCAGGAATAGATTGCCTCAGAATCGGTAATACTGACAGAATCTGATCATAGCCCTTGTATTTTTCGGAGGTGACAAGGCGGGATACCGTGAGGATAATTTTTTGCCGAGGGCTTAGCCCATATTTTTGCAATAAATGGGTAGGTTTGTCTCTAATTTCCCAAGCATGGGCATCAAAAGTATTATGTAAAACCCCCACTTTTTCAGGTGATATCACCTGTTGTTGACAGATTCGATCGCGTGTGAAGTTACTGACCGCCAGAATTAAGTCCGCATTCTGTAGTGATTTCTTTAGTAAAGGATTTTGAATATTCCACGCTTCGATCCCATGAGCGATCACAATATATCGTGTACCAATGATCTTTTTGAGGATAAAAGCGATCGGTGCAAAATTTAGGTGTGTCGTAATGATCAGATCAGGCTTTTGGGTGATCGCCTTACTAAGTAATTGCCAACTAAAAAATAAAGTCCTCAGATGCAATGGGATCGTTCCTGCTCCATAAATTTTTGCCTGCAAATAGCTGCTATCTGGAGTAACTCGCGGCTGTATGTCTTCCCATGCATCATTTTTGAGGAAAATGCTGAAACTGGAATCAGGATAAAGAGATTGGAGTGCTTGCAATAAAAATCCTGAAAATACTTGAATCCCTCCCTTGGTAGAAAACAGTTCAGGAATCCAGAGATGAATATGTTGAGATTTGGTCATATTCTCACTACAAAAAAAGGAGGTGCTTAGCATCTCCTTTTTTATATACTAAGACATCCGACAAAACTGACCTGAATGTAATTTAATTTCCCCCAGATCTGGTATCCAAGCAGCCCATTGCCCATCAGGATATTGACACATCAGCAACGCCTCATCATAGCTACTAGATGCAATCGGTTCTAGCAATGTTACCCAAGTAGAAGGTAAGGGTTGAAGACATTGTAGATAGTGAGACTGCTTTGTATTCTGAGTACCTTGATAAGTACGCATCTGTGTCGTGTTTGTCATTGCTTTCTCTCTGCGATTTGGTAGCAGGTTTACTAAATTAGTTATTTAAATTTTGTTTTTGGTAGTGCTGCAAAGTAATTTTTTTAGTAATTGTGTTGCGAGTCCTTCGCGCCCGCAACACAATTACATTGCATGACTACCTTGTTTTTAAATAATTTTTTTAAGAGCCAAAGTGAATTTAGCCCTCTAAATTATGTCATGAGAAAAGTATATATAGTAATTTTAGTATTAAAAAATACAGAAATTTTATTATAAATTAAAACCTGACATATAGCTTTTACCAGTCTGGTGAAGTACAGGTTTGTTTCCCCGCTAAATGCGCGGAAACAAACCTATGTATCTCGCTTGCTTGAAAAATGCCATAGCATTTTCTAGGCGCTATGACATACTTGATCTTCGCTAGATATATAATTTCGTGCGCTTGAGTTGAGAATTACACTAAATATAGACTTTTATTAATGTCCAAATACGGTTAAAATCTTGCCCTAGTTTATGGATACTTGTTTTTGGGACTTGGTGAACTGAATGCGCGATCGCATTAATTGGCAAATCAATAAGCAAATCAACTGGCAAGATATGACTAGTAAACATTGTCAAACCAATGGTGCAGAAATCTCCAACTTAGTGCAAAGGTTGAGCAAAGGACTGATGGGTCTATTTTTGCGGCTTGGCTTGCTGACGATCTTGATGAGCTGCTTAATGCTGGGTCAAGGTCATCCAGTGCAAGCCCAGTCTGTAGATGAACTGAAGAACTATCAAAACTTTGTTGATCAACAGCGTCAAATTATTCAAAAGCAACAGGAACAAATTAATGCATTGACTAAGCCTGCGGAATCACGTCTGGCGGCTCTAAGGAAAAATGTACGGGTGACGGAGGGGCAAATCCAAGAAAATGAGAAAAAAATTCGTCAAGCTCGCAGTCAATTACAAGCTCTGAACACGAAGCTCCAAGATCTAGAATATGACCTCAATAAAAAGCGTGATGCTACTTCTGCACGTTTACGCTATTTACAAAGGCAACAGTTGCAACGCTGGTGGGTTACATTGCTCAGTAGTCGGGATCTCAATCAGTTTGCTGATCGCCGTCGGCAGATTGAGCGCATTTATAATAGCGATCGCAAATTATTGGCAGACTTGAGCCAAAAATCAGAACGGGTTGAAAAGCAACGTAATCAAGTAATTGCTCAAAAAAATGAGATTGAGCTATTAACCCAAAAATTGAAGTATCAAAAATCAAATATTGAGGCTGAAGCAGTTGCTCAACAAAATACTATTGAGCGCCTTAAGAGCGATCGTAAAGCCCTTGAGCAGGCGGAAGATCGTCTTGCCGAAGATTCGCGTCGCCTGTCACAAATCATTATAGCAAGAGTCCAGCCCTATTCTGGTTTAATCCTCCCTCCAGGTACAGGGCAATTGATGTATCCAACAATTGGTCCTGTGACTAGTAACTTCGGTTGGCGGGTGCATCCTATTTTAGGAACAGAAAGATTTCATGCAGGTATCGACTTTGGCGCAGACTACGGCAGTCTCATTTATGCTAGCGCCCAAGGTCGGGTCATTTATGCAGATTGGTATGGTGGCTATGGCAATTCGGTAATTGTTGATCACGGCAATGGCATGACTACTCTCTATGCTCACTGTAGTGAACTATACGTCAAAGATGGGGATGTCGTTGAGAGAGGTCAGCCGATCGCGGCAGTTGGTTCGACAGGATTTTCGACTGGTCCCCATTTACACTTTGAGTTACGTGCAAATGGTGAACCGATTGATCCTTCTGCTTATTTGTAGGGATTCACATATTCATTAATTGGTAGTCATGCAATGTAATTGTGTTGCGGGCGCTTCGCGCCCGCAACACAATTACTAAAAAATTACTTTGCAGCCCTACCTATTAATGATCAGCGCATAGTATCTATAGCTGTAGTCACTTGCATTATGGACTTGCGATTAATTAAAGTACCTGCGGCTTTGACTTTGCTCAGTTAACGTTAAAACTCGGTAAGACCTTTTTTCTCGTCAAGTCTCTTAGAACAAATCAAAAAACCAGAAGATGAATTACTCTTAGAATCTTCAAAACTCATCTTCTGGTTTGTTAGAAATTTTTAATTGATTTTTCAAAAATCAATTAAATTTCTGTATTTTTCTTTGCTTTCAAGTTTTTTCTAAGCTTGTTAAGTCCAAAGCCTAACCCAAGTAAGCCAATACCAAGTGAAGGATCAAAGTCAAAAGGAATAGACTGGACAGAAAATTGATTAAAACCAGCAGCTTGATTGTCAGCACCTCCTCCAGTGGGTTCTGTCAAGGATATCGAAATTCCGTAATTACCTGCTGTTAATCCCGAAGTATTGACACTTGTTGAAAATGCTTCCTGCTTATATTCAAAGGCATAGTATGATCCATTGTTGGCGTATGTGCCAGTACCAGTATCAGGAGCAGTAAGATTTAAAAAGTTTCTCGCAACAGTAGAATTATCACCTACTCCTGTAAATCTAATAAGTTGCACCAAAAAATTGGGAGGCGTAAGTAATGGATCGGCAGTTCCTCTAAAAATATAATTGAAGGTGATTTGTAAAGGCTGATTTAAGTCTGCACTAGTTAAAGTAAAAGCATTTGCAGCATTCATCTTAATTGTAGAGTTAGTTCCTTGTGATGAGCCACTTATCTTGTCAGTTCCCAAAGCTCCTACAGAAATGAAATCAGATGAAAAGAAACTATTAAAAGAGTCAGTTGCGTTAAGACCTGTTAAAGCTTCTGAATCAGAGCTTGTATTTAAAGTACCTGTAGATGAAGCAGCATTACTAGTGTTCCCAGCAACAGTAACTGAAAAACTTGAGATTGGAATAGATGTCAAACCAATAGCATTAGATGCGCCTACAGATGAGAAGAACAATATGCTCGTTGCCCCTGTGATCGCCAAACTCTTGTCTTTAATGAAAATCATAATGTTAATTCGTGAAAAATTAGACTTGAGTACCTTAAGGTGTCTCTTTGATTTTGCTTATTTAAGTAAGACTAAAAGCTATACTTAGATGTGTTGACGATCACATACGTTAACATGAGTTCGATAGTGCCTTTTGTGAGACATTTCGCACCTTGCGAATAGCGCTAAGTTATATAATGATAGCAACCACAGTTGTATTTAAGCATAGTTAAGATGTTTATGGCAACATTACAAAATATAGAAAAGCAGTAAATATCTTTATACTATCTCACCAAAATAGTTGTGGCACAAAATGCCGCATTTTTGGGTTTAGATGCTACTACACATCGGGCAGAATTGCATCTTGGAAATCAGTAGTATCTGTATTTGCCCCCGTAAAAATAGTTTTACTCAAATTTGCATTGTTAAACTCCGCACGATTGAGATCCGTACGGCTGAGGTCAGCTCCGATAAAATATGCCTCACTGCAATTTGTACCGCGCAAATCTGCTCCCAACAAATCGCAGCCACAGAGATTAGCGCGATAGAGATTTGCCCCAATTAAATTAGCACGACAAAGATTAGACTCACTGAGATTAGTATCGACAAGCGTTGCACCGATCAAATCTGCACCTACTAAGGACGCAACATTGAGACTACTGTGAGAAAGATCGGCTTCGCTCAGATTAGCTCGACTAAAATCAGTTCCCCCGAGGTTCGCTTCCCGTAGTTCGGCACGAATAAGATTTGCGCCAACTATAATTGCACCAATCATGCTGACCCCATTTAGGCTGGACATATTGAGCTTAGCAATTGATAAATTTGCGTGATCGAGGTTTGCGAGGCGAAGATTGGCTCCGCGCAAGTCAGCACCACTTAAATTGGTATTACTGAGATTCGCTTCACTTAGGCAAATCATGATGAGATGGGATGAGCTAAGATTTGCACCACTGAGAGTGATACCTCGGAGGTTGGCCATACTCAAGTCGGAACCACGCAAATTAGCAGAGGTGAGATTGACATTCCGTAGACTTGCTCCACGCAAATTCACCATACTAAGATCAATCCCAGAAAGGTCAACATCCTCTAACTGAATTTCACTGAGATCAACACCACGAATATCAGGATATTTTTCGCGCCATCTGTTCCAGCTATCTACGCCTTGATTCAGCAGCTTTATAAATTCGTCGATCGCCACAGTTAATCCTTACTTGTAAAGTGAGAAAACTTTAGTCCTCTCAAGTATATAGCAGACCTAAAATTATTTGTATATTTTTGGGTTTATAGAAGCTCATCCCGAAGATATACACATCTGTAAACCATTTAGGATTGCTATAAATCCTAGGTTAATACTTGCGTTCTTGGGGGGTAAAGCGATCGCGATCAATATTTTGTAAGCTCATATCAACGGGGCGATCGCTAGTTTTGACCTGACCGTTTTCAAAATAACCGAGAGTATGTTTCAGGTAATTAGCATCATCACGGCTGGTATAGTCTTCGCGAGAATGTGCACCACGACTTTCCTTGCGCGATAAAGCACTGGACATAATAATTTCACCAACGGTAAACAAGCTGCGTAATTCGATCGCTTGCATCAGTTCCATATTAAAAACCGTACTGCGATCATCAACTAGCAAATCATGATCATAGCGATCGCGAATAGTTTGGATTTTTTGTAAACCGTCTTTGAGGCGTTGATCATCACGGAAGATGCCACAATGCTCGGTCATCGTATCTTGCAATTGTTGGCGAATATCGGCAATGCGAGATGTACCTTGCTTGGCTAACATTCTTTTGAGCTTAGCCTCGGCATCGATCAGGTAGGGGCGCGACACAAGCTTAGGCATGGAGCGATCGCTGACATATTCGCCGATTTTTTCACCAGCACGTTTACCGAAAACGACACACTCTAAAAGTGAATTTGCACCCAAGCGATTTGCTCCATGGACGGACACACAAGCCGTTTCCCCTGCGGCAAAAAATCCTGTAATCGGCTGACTATCTGAGCCAAGTACTTGACAATTGATATTCGTAGGAATGCCCCCCATCGAGTAATGAACCGTAGGACGGACGGGCAAAGGATGTTCAATACAGTCCACGCCTGCGAGGCGCAAACCTTCCTCCCTTGCAAAGGGAATACGACTGAGGATTTTCTCTTTCCCTAAATGGCGCACATCGAGATATACATAATTACCGCCATTGATGCCGCGACCTTCCATAATTTCACAAGCAATATTGCGCGATGTAATATCTCGGGGTGAGAGTTCCATCCGATTTTTGCTGATGGGGTAATTTGCCATAAAGCGATCGCCCAAATCATTAATCAAATAAGCTCCCTCCCCACGCACCGCTTCCGAAATCAGCACACCCACAGGATATAAACCAGTTGGATGGAACTGCACAAATTCCATATCCTGTAGAGGCAAGCCAATATTTGCGGTCAAACATAGTCCATCCCCCGTTGAGGCAAGATCATTAGAGGTGGTATTAAATACGCGCCCATAGCCTCCTGTTGCCATTAATACTGCCTTAGCCCGAAATACTTCTATGCGTGAAGTTTCTAAACTATAGGCAACTACACCCTTAACTTCAGTTCCATTTGTGCCATCTTCATAAATTAAATCCATGACATACCATTCTTGGTAAATCGTGCCACCGAGTCGCATCAGATTCATCACCAATTCATGTAAAATCGCGTGTCCCGTTTTGTCTGCGGCATAGCAAGCGCGACTATAGGTATGTCCGCCAAAGGGTCTTTGGGCAATCTTGCCATCTTCGGCACGGGAAAAGAGAACCCCTAAATGTTCCAAATCAATAATTACTTCAGGAGCCGATTGGGTTAAAACCTGGACAGCATCATGATCGGCGAGATAATCGGAACCCTTAATCGTATCGAACGCATGCGTCAGCCAGTCATCATTATCGACATTTTTGAGGGAGGCGGCGATGCCTCCTTGGGCAGCAACGGAATGCGATCGGATCGGATGCACCTTAGAAATCAAGCCCACACTTAGATTAGGATAATTTTGAGCGACAGACAATGCGGCTCTAGAGCCTGCTAATCCACCACCAATAATTAGTACATCGTGATCAATCATATAATTTTTAGAAAATATCGAAAACTAATCGAAAACTATTTTTTATCTGGATTGAGAATTATTTCCTTAACCACAGCTACCACAATCTGCACCGCCACAATCTAGACTGCCACAATCGCCACAACCACTGCAATCCATTCCCGATAAACAGTCAGCATGACCACAATTAAGATCAGAACAACTTAAATCAGGGCATTTCAATCTATCACAGTCCATCACATCTATACCATTGATACAATCAGCAAAATCAGCGCAATCATTAGAATTGCCACAGTTATTGCTACTTTCACCCCCCTTTGCCTGCGATCGCCTTTTTGAAGCCCATCTCGAACCACCAATATTGGGCTGGTCAGGATTTGGAGAATCTTGAGGTTCAGCACTAATATCAGAATCTTGCTCATCATTGGGTTCCCCTGATTCAATTGGCATCGTATTTGCTACTAGGCGATTAGCATAATATCGCCGCCTTGACTGACATTTTGTACGACGAGCTTTTAAGATTTCATTGGCTTCACGGCATTCCTGAAAGCGACCTTTGGCATTGGCGATCGCTACTAGAATGCCATCCTCGGCAATCACGCGCTTAAAATATTGTGAGCAAGACTCGCAACCATAGAGTACGCGATGGGCACAAGAAAATCCTTTATGGGGTGAGATAAATCTCTGATAGCCAGCGATCGTCGTAACAGCGATAGTCCTTGTAGCAGTGCTTAAAATATTGGTAACTGGAAGCTTAACAGGGATTCTCTTTTGCATTTATCGCTACTGCTGATTACTACAATCAATTGGTTACTACAATTAACTAGGCTATGATACAAGAATCTTCAGGCTTCTTACTTAGTAACCTTAGAAGTGAAGGGTAGTCCTAAAGATTTATTGTTAGGACTTACGCAAACCGAATGAATTTATCAGGCTTGAGGTAGATATGTTGCGGGCTTTGCCCGCAACATATCTACCCATTGGGTGCTTTATTTCTCAGGTTTAGACTTTGCTTCGATCGACTCCAATCGACTCTTGAGGGATTGATTATCCTTACGCAATTGCTCGAGTTCTTCGCGCAGTTGCTTTAAGCCTGCATCCTTACCGATCGCCTTTTGGACACGGTGAACGGCTTCATCAGCAGCCCGTCGCACCCGACCATCGGGGGTCGAGTCGGAGAGCGATCGCAGAACACCAATTGCTCTAGCACTATCGATTTGTCCCAAAGCCGCAACCACTGCCATTTGCGTTAAAAAGAATGTCTCTTGGGAAACCACCTGCAACCGATTGAGGATTTTCTCGGTTTTGGGTTTAGTTTGCGACTTGCCAATGGCTCCAAGGGCGCGAATCGAAGCTAGGCGCAAGGATTGAGGTACATCGGGTTCCGTATATTTGAGGATGGTTTCTAGTGCCTCATCGGATTCCTTGATTTTGGCTAAACCAGCGATCGCTCCTGAACGAACCACTTCATTCCAACCTGCGCGTTCTTTGAGAATTGTCTGCAAGAGTTTGACCACTTTGGAATATTCCCGTTCATGACTCAATGCGGCGGCTAATTCACCCGATAATCTCGCGGCAGTGGCTTCAACTGTATAGCTCGGATCTCCCTTCTTAATGAATGGTTTAATCAAGTCCAAACTCTTCTGTACCTTGTTCTGTGCTAAACCACTGAGAACTGCATTTCTCACCTTCGCATTGGGATCTTCCAATCCCTTCGCTAATGCTTCAAAAGCTTGATCGAGCTTAATGGAGGCAAGATTTTCGGCAATTTCCACACGCACACCCCAGAAAGGTTCATCGAGTAAAGCTTGACCGAGGGCTTTCACCGCTTCCAATCCACCTTTTTTCGCCAATGCTTCCGCCGCTTGGATACGTGCAAGGGGATCGGGGTCAGACTGCAATCCAGCCTTCAGTTCGGCAACACCATATTCGAGGGTGACTTGTTTGAGATAGTGATTCCCTTGATCGAAGCTAATATACTTGGGTTTAGTCTTTAAAGGGAAAAAGAAAGCCTGTTCTTTCTCAAATACCCGCACTTTGAAAACTTGCGATTCGGAAGCATCTTCAAACCCAAAACCAATGGGAATCTTTAAGTCAAAGAGTTCATCCTGAGTTTGGGAAACTGTGACCTTAGCCAAATTGTTATCCCCATCCCAGCTATAGCCTACCTTGTATTCAGGATGTCCACCACGGAAAACATATTGATCAAAGAGGAAGAGAATATTGCGCCCTGTGGCTTCCTCGATCGCTCTTAATAAATCAATTGTTTCCACGGTTTTATGTGCATTTGTCCGCACAAAATGATGAATCGCTTTCCAGAACAAATCTTCACCGAGTTCTGTACGTAGCATGTGGTACACACAACCACCCTTCTCGTAGATATGTCGATCATATAGCTCGATCGCTTCGCGATAGACATGAGTTACCATCGGACGACGATAGCGATCGCGATCTTCAGTCAAATAATTTCTCGCTTCCCCCAGTCGGTAATAGGCGGCTTCTTCGGCTCCATATTCATGTTCCGTCCACAGAACCTCAGCATAGGTTGCTGCACCTTCCTTGACCCATGCATGTGACCAATGCTTAATCACGACTAAATCGCCAAACCATTGATGCGCTAACTCATGGGCAACAAGGCTCTCACTAGAGCGATTATCCAATGCCGCTCTTTGATCTAAAACACAACGATCAGTCAATAAAGTTGTGGAAGTATTTTCCATGCCACCGAAGATGAAGTCAGCCACACAAACCTGAGCATATTTCGGAAAAGCGTAATCATAGCCATACTTCTGGCTAAAGAATTCAATCATGCGTGGGGTTTTGCCCATCGTTAAGATTGCTTCATCGACAGTGCGAGATCTGTCTACATAGTAGGTAACGGGTTTACCTTTCCATATATCTTTGACTTCAACAAAATCACCAATCGCTAAAGTCATCAAATAACTAGGATGCACTTCCTTTTGATACCAGTGATATATCTTCTCTTTTTTATGTTCCTTAACTTCAATTAATTCTCCATTGGAAATGACATTTAATTCTTTCGGTACGCAAATACGAATTTCGGAAGTTGCTAATTGTCCAGGGTAATCAAAGCAGGGGAACCAATAGCGGGAGTCTTCATCTTCACCCTGAGTCCAAACCTGTGTGGGTTTATCTGGTTGATGCTCCGTGGGCTGCACAAAGTAAATACCACGCTGGGGTTGCACAGCGGCATAGGCGATCGCAATCTCAATTGGCACACTTGCCTTCGTGGATTCATTAAGATAGATTTTCAAAAATTCGCCATCATAGTCAAACTTACTCTTAGCCTTGGCAGGATCAGGCTTAGCTTCAATTTGATCAGTAATTGCCACCGAGTCGATTCGCAAATTCACCGCATCTAAAGTCAAATCGGTTATGCCATCGCGCACAGGACGCAGACGGATTTTAGTAGTTCCTATAATGGTTTGTTGGGGAATATCCAGAGCTAAATCGAGGGCAATATGTTCTACCTGTCCAGGTCGATCAGGGTTATAGTGAGGCTTTGCGCCTGGAAGTTGAAAAGATTTATGTTTTTTCGATTTGTCACTTTCTCCGTCCCAAAAGCCCAATTCTAAACAGCTATTCCACGATTTGCGAGTCATAAACCTTTTTCTCTAAAAATTGGCTGTGATTTCACCATAGTATAGCAATCTTAAAAAAGTTAGAGAAATCTTACTTCACTACAGATAAGTAGCTAGACATAAGTAAACTAAAACACCAGAGTTTTATTCCGCCCACTACGCGGGCGGAATAAAACTCTGGTGTTGAGCTACTTAGCTATATTGTTAAAATTTTCCGATTTACAGGTTATTGATTGAGGGATCAAGTATCAAATTGCTTCGCTATTTCCTGAATTGATGTATTTTCTGATTAAATTGTTGGGTTCTTATTTGGGAAGTGAATATGTTAGGGGCTATAAAGATCAAGTCAAAGAAATATTAAGTAAAAGTACTTAGTTGCGCTAACCTTAATGTAGTAGGACATATGCAAACCAAACGAATTTGTTGGGTTTGTAGTAGATGTGGTTCGAGCTTTAACTGCATCACATCTAACCAATCCGTAAGTCCTAAGTAGTTTTGTCAAATCACTAATCAGTCATTTTTCCTTAGCACATTTTCTGATGACAACCTTAAACCTTTTGCAAACTCCGAATATTTCTCCGCGCAGTCAGAAACCTCTAAAGATTACTGCTTTTGGTGATAGCATTATCTACGGCTATGGTGACCCAGTTAATGGAGGCTGGGTTGAGCAACTGCGACGGCAATGGATGGGGACAGCAGCAGGGCATGTTCTTTATAATTTAGGTGTCAGAGGCGATACATCCGCCCATGTCAATCAACGCTTAGAGCGAGAATTTTTGCTGCGCGGTGAATTGCGAAATAAAGTTCCTGATTTGATGATTTTGTCAGTTGGGGTCAATGACTCGGCGCGAGTAGCTAAGCTTGATGGCAAAAGTATTACAGACTATGATCGCTTCACCCTAGAAATCGCGAACTTACTAGACAAAGCGCAAAGTCTCTGCCCAGTAGTCTTCGTAGGTATGGTTCCCGTTGATGAATCACGAATGCCATTTCTTAATTGCTTACATTTCAATCACGCAGATCAATTTCGCTATAAAGAATTTACGAAATCAGCTTGCCAAATGCGCGAGATTCCCTACCTTGATGTATTTGATCTATGGCAAGAACGGGGGCAAGTTTGGATAGGCGATCGCATCTGTGCAGATGGCTTGCACCCAAATACAAAGGGTTATCTCGCACTTTTAGAAGATATTCGTAACTGGCAGCCATTGATGCAATTACAGCCTGTTGAAGCGTGAAGGTAATTTTGGGCTTCAACTTCGCTCAGCCATAAACCGATGGGTGAGCACAGCCGAAGCCACTCATATCTCATTTTTGCTTCTACAACCTAAAAGTCGTTCAACGTTAAAATACCGACAGCGATCTAGTCTGCTAGAATCAGGGCTAGGTATTTACTCTCCTATGTAGTTAATGCCCCACTTGTTGGACAACCCACTTGTAAGGAATCATTTAGAGCAACGTCACAGCCATGATGCAATCGGAAAATCTTCGTCAACGTGCCGCCGTTTTAGGTTTGCAGGTCTTTAGTAAGCGATCAGCCATTCGGCTTGGCATTGTCACGCAAATCTGGCTAGATGTTGATCAACGCCGTGTTACAGGAGTAACTGTGGCTGAGCGCTTTATCCCTGGTACACCGATTGGCATTGGTGACACATTTTTCATGGCTCTTGACAATATTGATTTGTTAGGTCCCGATGCGATTCTGGTTGATGATGAATCAGTCCTCGAAGATATTTTAATTACTGAGCGTTACACCAATTTAATTAATAACGAAGTAGTTACTGAGTCAGGGGAATTGCTCGGTAAAGTACGCGATTTTAAATTTGATCCTGAAACTGGGGATCTAATGTTTTTGATTGTGGCTTCGGTCGGTAATCCAATCATTCCTGCGAGTTTAATTAGCACCTACGAAATTGATGTTAATGAAATCATTGCCGTTGGTCGCGATCGCATTATCGTTACTGAGGGCATGGAAGATCGGATGACGCAGCTTAGCAAAGGCTTATTAGAGCGTCTCGGTTTAGGCAAAGCGCCTTGGGAAGATGACTTTGAGGATGACTATCTACCACCAACTACTACCATTCGTGATAATGCCCTGTCATCGGGAACCAGAAGTACCTATTCGCCACCACCCCAACAGCAGCGCCCAGTCTATCGCCAAGAACAATCATGGGATGATGGCGATAATTGGGCGGAGGAGCGCGTTCAAGTAAATCCACCTCAGCAACAACGCCGCCAAGCTAGAGCCGAATTCCGTCCTGAACCATCGCGTTCGATCACCCCACCACCAACTCCCGTTAATAATTACGATGATGATTATGACGACTTTGAGGATGATTACCCCACTACTTCCAAGTCTGAGTTTCGTAACGAAACCCAACAACAAATCCGTGACGCTTGGGGCGAAACTAAAATTCCTGACAAGTCCAAACAACGTATTGCCGAAGAGGAATTTGACGAAATCTAATGCTACCTCGTGACCTATTAAATCATGTTGAAAACCGCGATACCCTCAGCCGCTTGCTAGACTTGGGTGACCGTGCTGTTCAAACATGGGAAGTTGTATGCAGTGATTTTCTATCACCGCCCGAAATTGCAGAAGCTTTGCAAGTATTTGGCAAGATGACCGAAATTCATTGCTTGGGGTGGGGTGGTTATGAGCAAGCTGAACGCCAGAGATTAGCGATCGCTCGCAGTGAATTAACCCTCGAACTATCACAGGTCAGTCTCACACCCATCTCGATTTCAGGAAATTTTCTATTTGATACAGCCACCCATCGGGATTTTCTGGGTGCAATCCTCGGTACAGGGATCGAGCGCCAAAAGGTCGGTGATATTAATGTCTTAGGCGAAAAGGGCGCACAGGCGATCATTGTCCCTGAGCTAGTGGAATATTTGCAACTGCATTTCAATCAAGTGCGGACTGTTCCCGTGAAAGTCAATGTAATCGCTTGGGAAGAGTTGAAGATTCGTATTCCTGTTACCAAAGAACTCACTTCCACTGAAGCCTCATTGCGACTCGATGCGATCGCTTCTTTCGGTTTCGGGATGTCTCGCAGCAAAATGGTGGACTTGATCAATGGCGAAGATGTGCGCGTCAATTGGAAAACCATTTCCCAGCCTAGCTATCAAGTGAAAACAGGTGATCTAATCGCAATTCGCGGTAAAGGGCGAGTCACCATTGGCGATATTATGGTTACCAAGAAAGAACGCTATCGGGTACAAATGACGCGATCAGTTTAATACTTATAGGACTTACGCATTAGGTAGATGTAGTGCGGGCAAAGCCCACACTACATCTACCTCAATCCTAATAAATTCGTTCGATTTGCGTAAGTCCTAACTTAATTAATACCCAAATAAACCCAACAAAATGAGTGGGTAGTGCTGCAAAGTAATTTTTTTAGTAATTGAGTTGCGGGGGCGAATCGCCTGCAACTCAATTACATTACATAATTACCAATGAATGATGATGCAAAGCATCATCATTCATTTTACTTTTATATCAAGGAATAGAGCAATTGGAAGACGAGGCGAAAGGCTGCCATCAGAGCGATCGCACTAAATCCTGCAATTCCACAATATTGAGCAACTTCGATCCAACTAGGAAAGGTCTGAAACTGAACTTTCGCCAACATTTGACATCCCCAGACGGCTGCGAAACTTAGCAAGTTTACGAATACAAATAGATCTTTATTGTCAAGAACAGAACTTATTCTGAGCAGAATGATCCCTAGCAATATTGTAGCAAAAGCAATTAAATTAGCTGGAGTACCGATCGCCGCAATTCCAACTGTTGTACTTACTTGCCATAGCAACATCGCCTCTACACCTAACAAAAAAGCACCAATAAATTGAGTAGGAATTGAGGCAGATAGTAACCAAGGCGTTTTTGGCGATCGCGCTGCTACAGGTTTAGGGACTGCGGGTGCAAAATTAGGCAGGGGTGCAGGGACAGGAACTTGGATACTTGCCTGATGTGCTGGCTTGACAGGTGCTGTTACTGCTGGTTGTACTACTTGCACTGATTTTACTGGTGCTTGAGATCTTAGGGCTTGGAGAACATCTGCTGCCGAAGTAAAGCGTTCACTAGGAGCCGATTCCAACATCCTCTGTAAAACATGACTAAAATTAGGGCTGAGCTTGACAAAGCGCTCCCACTGCCATTTGTTGTAACTAACATCGAATAATTCATCTGGCTCCTTGCCCGTTAATAAAAAGAGACAGGTCACAGCAAAGGCATAGAGATCTGTTGAAGGAAAGACAGTATCGCCGCGCATTTGCTCAGGTGCGCCATAGCCAGGGGTAAAAATACCTGTAGATTTTTGACCTTGGGCAACTCCTGCCACTTGCTTCACTGCTCCAAAATCCAAGAGAAAGTAGGACTGATCGGACTTACGCACCATGATATTGGCAGGTTTGATATCACGATGGATTGAACCTTTATCATGAATAAATGTCAAGACAGGCAAGAGGCTATGCATAATTTCTAAAACATCTGCCTCAGCGATCGCCCCATGCTGCGTAACAATTTGTTCTAGGGTAAAGCCATCGACAAATTCTTGGACTAAATAAAAAAATTCATCCTGTCCTGACTGCACCTCAAAGTAAGCAAGTAGATCAGGAATTTGCGGATGTGTCCCCAAATCTTCTAAAACCGTTGCCTCGCGTTCAAACATTTGCTTAGCAACCACCATCTGATTACTCGTAAAACCGATGGGTTGCAATAGCTTCACCACACATCGTTTCATCGCAGGTGTATAGCGATCGCGAGCTAAGAAAGTTGCACCAAAACCACCTCTGGCGATGGGATGCTCGACAATATAGCGCCCACCCAGCAATAGGGGCATCCCGCAACTCGTACAAAACTTTTGGGTAATTGTTTTGAGAGTATTGCCACTATCAAGGTCAGCAAAGGAATTTAGAGGCTTAGTACAATTGGGGCGCGTGCAGTAAATATCCACTGTGCAAACGTATGAGTAAACATTTTTGGCATACTGTATTAGAGTCTACCTAAGTTTTTCCCTCCTGCACCCATGAGTTCCAATTTTTTATACCATCTCAACCATGCTCAACAAAAAGCAGCTAGCCATCTTCACGGTCCAATGCTAGTAGTTGCAGGCGCGGGGTCAGGAAAAACACGCACTTTAACCTATCGCATCGCCAACTTACTGCTCAATCATGATATTGCCTCAGAAGCAATTTTAGCTGTAACTTTCACGAATAAGGCAGCAAAGGAAATGAATGAGCGAATTCAATCGCTACTAACCAAAGAGGTAGCTCAAAGAGAGCTAGGTAAAGCTTTCAGCGAAATTAATGATTGGGAACAGGAAAAACTTCGCAAAAAGGTTTATAAGCGCTATATCAATAGCTTTGCCGAAGATGGTCTCTGGATGGGGACTTTCCACAGTATGTGCTGTCGTATACTACGGCTTGATATCGATAAATATCAAGATCCGAATGGGAGAACTTGGACTAAGAATTTCTCGATTTTTGACGATTCGGACGCGCAATCTTTAGTTAAGGATATTATCGTTAATCAATTAAAGCTTGATGAAAAAAAATTTGAGCCTCGTTCGGTACGCTTTGCGATCAGTAATGCTAAAAACAAAGGCTGGACTCCCGAAGAATACGAAAAACAGAGTGATGATTCTCCCTATCGCAAACGGGCGATCGCACAGGTGTATAACCTCTATCAAAATCAACTAGCTACGAATAATGCCCTTGACTTTGATGATTTAATCTTTTTACCCGTCCGACTTTTTCAAAAAAATCCTGAAGTTCTCAACTATTGGCATAATCGATTTAAGCATATTCTCGTTGATGAATATCAAGATACTAATCGCACTCAGTATGACTTGATTCGTTTGCTAGCTACTAATGACAACCAGCCGACTTGGGAGAATCGTTCCATTTTTGTCGTCGGTGATGCAGATCAATCGATTTATAGTTTCCGTTCTGCCGATTTCACAATCTTAATGGAATTTCAAGAGGCTTTTGGCGATCGCTTGCCTGATGCCCATACAAAGACCATGATCAAGCTCGAAGAGAACTATCGGTCTGTGGCAAATATTCTCGAAATTGCTAATCAACTGATTGATAATAATTCCCAACGTATTGATAAGATTCTCAAGGCAACTCGTCCAGAAGGCGACCTGATCGAACTATATCGTGCTGCTGATGAAGTGGACGAAGCTCAATTTGTAATTGAACAGATTCGTCGCGTAAAGTCAAAAACTCCTAGTGCTAACCTTGGACATTTCGCCATTCTCTACCGTACTAACGCCCAATCCCGCCCCTTTGAGGAAATGCTAGTGCGTTGGAATATCCCTTACAAAGTTGTAGGTGGCTTACGATTTTATGATCGCAAAGAAATTAAAGATATTCTCTCCTATTTACGCCTGCTATCGAACCCTTCCGATACCCTTGGTCTAATGCGAATCATTAATATTCCTAAACGTAGCATCGGCAAGGCAACCCTTGATAAGCTGCAACAGGCTGCCCAAGAACTCAGTGTCCCGATCTGGGAAATCATCAGCGATGAAACTACGGTTAAAACCCTCGCAGGGAGATCGGCGCGTGGTGTTCTCTCCTTTGTAGAACTGATGCAAAAATGGCAAGCAAAGGTATCTGTCACTCCTGCAACAGATATCATTCAAGGGATTCTTCAAGAATCGGGTTATGTCGATGAACTGAAAGCACAGGGAAATGATGAAGCCAATGATCGCCTTGCTAACTTGCAAGAGCTTTATAATGCCGCAGTGCAATTTGCGGAAGAAAATGAAGATGCTTCCCTTGAAGCCTTTTTAGCCAATGCTGCTCTAGCCTCTAGCCTTGATGATAGTAGTGAGAATGCAGAGAAAGTCACACTGATGACACTCCATGCAGCTAAGGGCTTAGAATTTCCTGTAGTATTTTTAGTCGGCTTAGAGCAGGGACTATTCCCCAGCTTTCGTTCCATTAATGACCCAATCGCCTTGGAAGAAGAGCGCCGTCTTATGTATGTAGGCATTACTCGCGCCCAAGAGAAACTCTTCCTCAGCCATGCCCAAGCCCGTCGTCTCTATGGTAATCGTGAATATGCCATACCTTCTCAATTCCTTGCTGAACTGCCCAAAGAATATCTCACAGGGCATGGCATCGATAAATTTATCAGTAAGGCAAGTCAACGTGCTGAAGCTACGAGTGTACGCGGTTCTCTCCGTACCGTTGCAATACCTAAGGTTAATGCAGTCAAGCCCAAGCCTAGTGTTAATTGGCAGGTAGGCGATCGCGTGATGCATGATAAATTTGGCGAAGGTCAAGTTGCAAATTTGCTAGGTACTGGCGACAAGATGTATTTGGCTGTTTCTTTTGCAGGGCAAGGTAAAAAAATTATCGATCCTAAAATTGCGCCAATTCAGAAAATCTAGACTGAGCATAGACTTAGCCTGCGTAATGGCATTTGATGGAATCAGAGTGAGTCCTCGATAAATTTGGGCGATCGCGAAGATGAGTTCGCTAGCATTGTGTAAGCCCTTTTTTTCTTAAAAAGAACGAAAGTATGGATAACCTTTAGGCGTACCAAGTTCTTTTTCTAGCTCAAAGTTAATGATTCCCCAACGTGGTTCTTCCTCTTCGGGAGGACTAAACTCTACACTTAATCCATATAGACGTTGCATATTAGAACTGATCGCAGCTGTCTCAAGATAAGGACTAACGAGATCAATATAACGATGAGCGATCATAACTTTGATCGCCCGATAACCTTGGGTATATAGCCGATCTATATTTTCATGAATCTCAAACCTGATACCGTCGGGATGATTATGTTGCCGATACCATTCATCGTTCCACAGTCGCCACTGACGATCAGACTGCAAATGCACCAGATCTCGACCATTTGAACTAACTTCAAATGCACCATGTCTTGGGCAAAGATAGGTATCTGTCAAAATTAGCGCGGGAATAATCTGCTGACAATGGGGACATTTAATCTCAGAGCCAAAGATTGGATATTGTTGTGCCGAATTAACTATCCTCATGGTTAATACAAGTTGAAGATATGTTTAATATAATTTTAACATGACATCTCTATACCTAGGTTTCTGATTACAACGGCTTCGACTTCGCTCAGCCAACTTTGGCTGAGCGAAGTCGAAGCTATACAAACTCAGTGGTACCTTTTTTCTCATCAAGTCCCTAAGTAGCTATACATAAATAAAGTCAACAATCGTATCAATTTTATTTATGGCAATCTTGCCTATGCAGATAGCTACACTTGGGATCTACACAAGTTAGAAGAGATCGATATCGATTTTCTCATTACTAAATTTGTGAAGATTAGGACTTACGCAAACCGAACGAATTTCTTAGGATTGAGGTAGATGTGGTGCGGGCGAAGCCCGCACCACATCTACCCAATGCGTAAGTCCTAAAGATGATAAATCTCAATAATTGGGAAGGGTAGGATTTATCGCCATTAGCGCTTTGTGCAGCACTAATGATGTTATCAAATCACTTTAATGGTATAGGATTTATTATTGCGATTAACACAAGCAAAAGCCATAGAATAAGTAATCGGCTTTAGCCAAATTTATTCTATGTTAAAAAAATTATGCGATCGCAATGGGATTGTTTACTTCAAAATCTTGGCTGTTGGCAAGGTTCTTTTGCTCGATTATCTCCTCAAGGCGAAATATTAGAAGATATTCCCAGTGAAACTAGTTTAGAACTGAAAGAAGATCAGCAAACAATGCGTCAAGTTGTGCGGCGCTTCTATGACGGACAGCCACAGGACTTAGTGCTGGAATACCGCACTTTAAATAAAAGCATAATTCTATTTGAAAATGGTGCTTTCTCTCAGGGAACGATTCAGTTTTCTCCAGTTACGAATTTTGGCGCAGAGTTAGGTTTAATTTATGGCAATCGCCGTTTACGCATAATTCTTCTGTATGACAAAACTAGTAAATTGGAGCAATTGACACTGATTCGCGAACATTTGCCCCATAGCAACACGCCTGAATATCCACCCTTAACTCTTGACGCTCTATTGGGTAAATGGGAAGGTGAGGCGGTTACACTTTCACCCAATTGGCTCATACCAGAAGTCACACCGACAGTAACGGAATGGCAACGTGATAGTGATCGCGTGATTATGTCTTTACAAATGTCAACAGCATTAGGTACTCAGACAAGTAGTTCAGTTGCTCACATCAATTCTCAGTATCCACAAATTTTAAAATTTGAGCAAAACCACATCCAAACCTTGTTTTTACCAAATGGTTCTTCTGTGACAGGCCCTGAAACAATCATCCCGCGACAGCCATTTCACCTGTCTATCTCTTGGTTATTAGAACCAAACCTCCATCAAAGGATGATTCGATCCTATAATCAGCAAGGGGGATGGGAAAATTTGACTTTAGTGACTGAGCACAAAGTGGGGTAGTCTGATTAGTGATTTAATTAAGCAACTAAGTAGCTATGTATAAATAACCATAAATCACAGAAGTTTAGGTTGCCTACATAGGGGACGACATAAACTCTGTGTTTGGGTTTTAATTATGCCGAGCTACTCTGTAAACCACTAATAACTGATGTTACGTGGAACAAATATCACCCTCACCCCCCTGCCCCCTCTCCCATCAAGGGAGAGGGGGAGCTAGACTAATTTCTTGTTCCCCTCTCCCTTAATGGGAGAGGGG
>Ga0209990_10000437_pt1 | contig 40215 bp, 37 predicted proteins | sample NOAtaG_6_FD_187304 | JGI IMG/M metagenome (GOLD analysis project Ga0209990, IMG submission 187304) | Freshwater lake microbial communities from Lake Erie, under a cyanobacterial bloom - NOAA_Erie_Diel5S_2200h metaG (SPAdes) (version 2) | ecosystem: Environmental > Aquatic > Freshwater > Lake ...
ACTTCGCCGCCAACTGACGCAAAAATTGCCCCAGCCTCAACATTTAACTTAATGCCAAATTTAACTTCTACTTCATCAGCAGGCGTATTGAGCTTACTCAGCTTGGTAATGATTTCCGAAGCTACAGGTTGTATTTCGTCTAGTACTTGATCGAACGTCTTTTTAGCTCTAATAATTAGCTGATTTGTATCGACATTAGCAACACGCTCAAAAGCATTAGGATCTTCTATTTGATCTACTTCCGCTAAGAATGTCTTGCCATCTGAGAGTGTAAATTCTGCAATTTGTTTCTTCGTCATAAATTTATGATTTTATCGTGCTATTTGTTTGATCATATTATCAGATGCACCGCTAAATATCACTATTTTATCGCAACCAAAGAAACCCTCCAGAACTTGTTGTATAAACAAAAGGTTTGCCTAGGACATAAAACCCAAAAGTGGCGGCACGAAGCGCCGCCACTTTTGAGTTTTGATTTGTTGCAAAGGGGGAAGGTCAGAAATCTTGTTCCCTCCCCTTTGCAAGGGGAGGGCTAGGGTGGGGTAATTTCCATAAAAAAGGAGTCTCGAAGAGACTCCCTTTTTTATGGCTTTTTATCTGGTTGTTTCACAAATACGCGATCGCCTACTTTCGCACCACTTAAAATTTGAGTCTGATTGTCTACAGTTGAACCAATCGTCACAGGTTGGAACTTGGGCTTGCCCTTTTCATCAGCAATTAATAGCCCTGTTTTGCCCTCTTGCGTGACGATCGCCACCGTCGGCACAACCAGCGCACCATCAATTTGTTTACCAATAAAACGCAAATCCGTATTCATTCCCGATTGCAACTTATCTTTGCCAGTTTCTAAAGTTACACGCACTTGAAATGACGTAACATTCTGCTCAATGATCGCTTCAGGCGCTATCAAACGGACTTTTCCCTTAAACACCTCAGTCGGAAAAGCATCAGCAACAATTTCCACTTCTTGACCAATCTTGATTTGGGAAATATCCACTTCTGGAACCTTCGCAATAATCTCTAAGCCATTCGCGATCGCCACAATTGAAGTCGATGATGAAGAATTACTTGCCGAAGCTGTCGTTGTCGGCGTGACAAATGCTCCTGCATTGGCATATTTTTGGGTGATAATCCCCGCAAACGGAGCGCGAATAATTGTATCTTCGATTTGAACTTCGATGATTCTGATGCCAGCGATCGCTTGAGCAAGTTGTGCTTCCGCTTGAGCAATATCTTCAGCACGACTTCCATTACGTGACTCTTCTAATAGACGAGTAGCCTCAACCAGATTAGCTTGAGCCGTTTGCAAGTCAGCCTGAGCGCTGCGATCATCGGTTACAACTTCATCAAAGCGATCGCTAGAAATCGCACCCTCAGTTTGTAAGCTCCGAAAGCGATTCGTTTTCATATTGGTTAAGGCTAAACGCGATCGGGCGGCATCTAAACGACCACGAGCAGCTTCTACCCTAGCCTGAGCCGCCGCAATATCTTCAGGACGATTACCATTGCGTAATTTGGCTAAATTAGCCTCACTGGCGGCGGCACTAGCTTGAGCTTGATAAAGTTGCGGAATCAAGTTCGCGTTGTCCATTCTGGCAATCACCTGCCCCCGATTTACTCTTGCCCCTTGCTCAACTAATAGCTGAATTAGTTTTCCAGCTTGCTTCGGGCTAAGATTCACGGTTTCAATCGGGACAACGGAGCCGCTAGATTTAATTTTGATCGCTAAAGACTTTGACTGAACTTGTTCAGTTTTATCATTGACTAGAGTTGAGTTTTGATCCTTGCCAGCTAAGGCGCGAAAGACAATAAATCCGCCACCTAGCAGAACAACGACTAAAACTACGACTAACCAAGGCTTTTTCCAAATATTTTTGAGCTTATTATTTTCTTGTTTTGGGGTAACAGTAGTTTGCATCGAGATTAAGCCTGATCAAAGCTGACAATATGAGAAATTAAATTTACAAGCAGTTAGCCACAATTCCCAATATCTGAACAGCCCGCATAGCAGACAGCACAGATATTGACTCTATTTTTTGAATGATGCCTAGGTACTTAATAAATAAGTTATGGTACTAGCGTTTATTTTGCATCACCCCTCAGCATCATTGCCACAAGATTGTCGCAATCAAAACCCAAAGAATAAAGGTAGCGCTAGCGCTACCTTTATTCTTTGGGTTTTAACAGCAATTTTTATACCGATTTTGGTATTTCCAAAGCCAAAGGCTTTGGAAATACCAAAATCAATTTTTTGAAAACCCGCCGTAGGCGGGTTTTCAAAAAATTGATTTTTATAATGAGAATTGCTGGTTTTTTGATCGATTACTTTCAACCATCAAAAAACGGTATATTAGCAAAAGCAAAGACTCAAAGAGACGCAAATTATTCTGAGATCCACTCGTAAATTGTAAGTGTCCAAGGGGGTAACGAGAAATGGTCATTCCAGCAATTTTTGAGGTGCTTTAACGCTGATTTGTCTTGATTTAGGTCATTTGATGAGCCTGAAACCCACCAAATTCGTACCCCTCTTGGACGGTTACCGTAAATTTATATTTGAGGGTTAATAACCTTGTGAGTCAGCCTGTCACAACTTGGGATGAAAAACCACATATCGTACTTCACAGATCTGACGATACGATGCAGATTCCTCTTGTGAATGCTTATTCTTGGACATTAGGAAGAGGCTCAGAAAATGATATTCCCTTGTCCGATAAATGTGCATCGCGCAACCATGCAATGATTCAAATTGTTGGCGAAAGCAGTTATTTTCTAATCGATCTTGGTAGTCGCAATGGTTCATTTGTAAATGGCAAGCGAGTAACCATTCCTGTGAGCTTAAAAAAAGGCGATCGCATCATCCTTGGCGAAACAGAGCTAGAGTTTTACTGCCCAGAGACGATCACATCCCCCGACACCAACGCACGGCCAAATAATGACGAGAATACCGATGCAGCCGCGACTGCCATGCTTCACAAGCGACAACTAATTACGGTGTTAGTCGTTGATATTCGGGACTTTACGAAACTAACGCGGCAAATGGATGAGCAGATTCTTTCAGAAGCGATCGGCACTTGGTTCCGTCGTGCTGGAGAGATCATCGATCGCTACGGCAGTTGGGTAGATAAATATATTGGCGATGCGGTTATGACCGTCTGGATTCATAACGCTGGAATCGGCTCAGAGACTGTGGCAACTCAAGACATGCTCAAGGTCTACCGCGCTCTGCATGAGCTTTATAAAATGAGCAATCAACTTAATCAACAGTTTGAATTACCATTTCTATTGCGCGTTGGTGCAGGTATAAATACTGGATATGCGATGGTTGGACAAATGGGAACTAGTGAGCACCCTGACTACACGGCTCTTGGTGATACAGTTAATGCTGCCTTCCGATTGGAGTCATCAACTAAGCAATTGGGGCTAGATGTAGCGATCGGTTCTATGACATACAGACATACACCATATGCTGCGCTTTTACTGCCTCTCAAGCAATATTTTGTGAAGCTTAAAGGCTACACGTCTCCTACGATTACCTATGCTGGCACTTTTAATGAATTAGGTACATACATTCAGAAACTAGACGCAGACTGATCGAAGAGAAAGCACTAGTGCTTTCTCTTCGATCAGCGCTTTGCTATCTCTCAAACCAAAAAAAACTGAAAGCGTTACTTTGCAACGCTTTCAATTTTTTTGGTTTGAGAGATGATGTGCTGCGCTACGTGCAGCACATCATCTTTTTTTTAATCTTTAAAGCTATTAGAAGCTAAATCGAGAGTTACTTGGCGAAGCTGTAAATAATCCATCGGATCGACAGCAGTTCTGCCATCGGGTTGGATCTCAAAATGTAGATGTGGCCCCGTACTCCGTCCCGTCGTGCCTACTTCTGCGATCGCCTGTCCCTTGCTCACAATTTGTCCTTTGGATACATACACTCGATTGGTATGAGCATAAAGCGTCAGCTCGCCATTGTCATGGCGCAACTCGACAACATTTCCGTAGCCATCATCCGTCCAACCTGCGTAGGTGACCACACCCTCAGCCGCCGCAAAAATCGGCGTGCCTGTGGGAGCTGCAAAATCCACACCTTTATGCAATTTTCTCTCGCCAGTGATGGGATGTACGCGCCATCCAAATCCAGAACTGATGGCTGCCCCTGTTATAGGCAAAGTAAAGTTAGAAATACTATTAAGGTCGATCGCTGAAATATTTTGCGGAAGCTGCATTGTCCAGCGACCTGGCTGCCTAGATTTGAGTCGTAAATCCTGTGGATTAAGTTTAACTTCAGGCGAGAACTCCACGACCATTCTGGTGGTATTGGCATCGACCTGTCCGACACGAACTGCTTGCACGCCTTTTCCTACACGTCTTCTTACCGTTGGTCCCTGATAGACAATACCAGGCAAGTCAATCACGATGCGGGTAGGGTTGCTAATGACAGTTCCCTTGGGCTCAATGTCATTTTTGACAGAAAATTCAATCCTGCTATCAGTTAAATCGTAGACAAAGGTTTCGAGACGGTTTGCGTGAGCTGTGGGTGTTGCGATCGCGAAACTACAAGTCAAGCCACACAGACTCAGTGATAGCAGACGCAGGTTCAGGGATTTGGATTTATTGGCTAATTTGCGATTGGTCAATAAATTAAATTGGTGGGAGCGAGACATAAAGTTTTGCATGGGAACGTTGCGCTGTAGGACGGTTGAGAGCAAGCTACAAGCCGTACAAAAATGCACAAAAAGTCTTGTGATAAGACTTGTAGAAGGCTAGGGATAATGCTCTGAAGATTTGTGTAACAGGAACGATGGAGATTCTACATCAATTTTGATGAAATTTCGATCAAATATGGCAACTTGCGATTATTAGTCAGATAAATAGTGGCTTTTGCAGATAAATACTTGTCTGCAAAAGCCGCTATTTATAGCAGATGTCGATCAAGAAAACCAGTTTTTGGTTCTGCAATATTTTGGGTGGCAAAGCCGCACCACCCAAAATATTGCAGAACCAAAAATAATGAAGATCTAAGCGGTATATTTGTTGCAACCTCAAAAAATCTGCTTGCATCTAAGCCATTAAATTATGAGCTTTGCCTCGAAACTCAGGACTGCGATCGCGACGAATCAGAGCATTTTGTGTTTGGGACTTGACCCCAATCCTGAAGTAATGCCTGCTAAGTACAAAGCCAAATATGACTCGGAGATGAATTCTGGAGCATATCCCGATCGCACTGTGGCTTATTTATGGGAATGGATGAATTTTATTATTGAGTCAACTGCCGATCTGGTCTGTGCTTATAAGCCGACTTTGGGCTTTTATACCGCTTTGGGCGCGGGAGGTTTAGAGCTATTAGCCAAAACCTTAGCCGCAATTCCACCAGAAATTCCGATCATTCTGGATGCTAAGCACGCAGATCTCAATAGCAGCAGTGTCATGGCAAAGACAGCCTTTGAGCAGTGGGGTGTGGATGCGATTACCTTGAGTCCCTATATTGGACAAGATTTGGCGGCGCGATTTTTGATGTATCCCGATAAGGCGATTTTTGTGAGCTGCTATTCATCAAATACAACCGCACAAACTTTTCAAGAATATCCCAATTCCGAGAAGCCTTTGTATCTCAATGTGGTGCAAAATTGCCAAGCTTGGTCGGGAATGGAGAGTTTAGCGCTAGAGATTGGCGCGGCAAATCCTGATGCTTTGGCAAAAGTGCGATCGCTAGCTCCTGAACGCTTGATCTTAGCAAGAAGTATTTGGGCAAATAGTCAAGGTAATGATCAGGCTAATCATCAAAGTATCGAAAATTTAGCCGCAATTCTCGATGCGGGGTTAGATGCAAATGGTGGCGGTTTGATTCTGCCTGTCAATCAGGATGCACTAGCGATCGGTGAACCAGCCCAATTAGTGAGATCGCTACGAGATGAAGTCAATCAGGCGATCGCGGTAACCCCTCATCATCGCCCCACCTGCGATTTGTGGATGCCAAATGTTTGTTTGCTCGATCAAGCAGGACATCCCAAGGCAAATCTCATCTTGCAGTTGTTTGACATTGGCTGTATTACCTTTGAAGAAACAGTGCAAGCATCTGGTCAAATTTTCCCCTACTACATCGATTTACGGCGGATTATCTCTAATCCTCAAGTATTTGAGGCAGTAATTGGTACTTATGCTGAGATCTTGCAACATCTTAAATTTGATCGCATTGCAGGGATTCCCTACGGCTCCTTGCCCACGGCTTCAGGCTTAGCATTGCGTTTAAATTTTCCATTAATTTTTCCGCGTAAGGAAGTGAAAGCCTATGGAGCCAGACGCTTGATCGAGGGTAATTATGAAGTAGGAGAAACCATTGTCGTGGTTGATGATATTTTGATTTCTGGAAAGAGTGCGATCGAGGGGGCGCAAAAAATTGAAAGCTGTGGATTAAAGGTGCGTGATATCGTCGTATTTATCGATCATGAGTCGGGAGTATGCGATCGCATTCAAGCAAGTGGATATTCACCCCACGCGGTGTTAAAAATCTCTGAAATAAATGAGACACTATACCAAGCAGGGCGTATAACTGAGAAACAATTTGTTACTTTGTCGCATTCTTAAATACCGTGAGTATGAGTTGGTCGTAGACCAACTCATACTCACAATCCCATCCTTAAATATCGCGAGTATAAATTTGTCTACGACAAATTTATACTCGCAAGCTCATCCTTACAGGTTATTGATTAGAGTTACGCATGTTCAAAAGAATTAGTTTGTTAATTGTTGCTGCGGCAGCTGCCACGCTCGCGCCGATCGTCGATCCTACATTTGCAGCCCAATCATCTAAGCCTGCTCCAGCCGAACTGGAGAATGTCATATTTGCTCTGGACAAAGCTGCCAGTAAGCAAGATATCGAAACAGTGATGAAATATTATGCTCCGACTTTCAATCATTCCGATGGGCTAAACCGCGATCGCTACAAACAGTTATTGAGCCAACTCTGGCAACGATATAAAAGTATTTCCTATCGTACTGAAATTTCAAAATGGGAAAAACAAGGTGACTTAATTACTGCGGAAACAGTAACGATGATCCAAGGAATGCGGGGAGCTGAGAATGATAACTTTAAATTGGATGCCAGACTGATTTCCACTCAAACCTACAAAAGCACCAATGGTCAATTACAAGTTGTTTCTCAACAAGTGTTAGCCGAAAATTCTTCGCTGAGTACTGGTGATGCACCTCCTCCTGTTAAGCTCAAAATCCCTGAACTGATCGGTGTGGGTCGTCAATATGTCCTTGATGCGATCGTTACGGAACCGCTTGGCACAAGTTTATTACTAGGTGCTGCGATCGAAGAACCTGTAGAAGCTAAAAATTATTTGAATGAAAATATGATCGATCTGCGTCCCTTGCGTGCAGGCGGGTTGTTCAAAATTGGTCAAGCTCCTTTTTCTTCAGGCGATCGCTGGATATCTGTAGTGTTGGTACGCGAGTCGGGCATTACGATCACAAGCCAGCGTTTGCGCGTTAGCAAAGATTTTACAGGCAATCAATATACGCCTCTACCTGAGCCAGATACGACTCCGAGCCGTGTCCGCCCACGCCCTAACAGCGATCAAACCCTCTAAAAAGAAAGCACCCTTCGGGTGCTTTCTTTTTCTTAATTTCCAAAAAATGCTCTAATAAAAAAGCGGCTTTCGGGCGCTTTTTTATTCCTAATTGCCAAAACGAGAAGGTGGTGGCGCAACTTTAAAGATGGTCTTCCATGCTTCTACCGTACCTGCTCCAATGGGAAAGTCTGTAGTCTGATCGTTACTCCAAACAGCCCGAATAGTGCTACTGCCTGCGGGTAAACTTGCTAAAGCAGCAGATAGCTCATCACCAACTTCGCCACCTGTGTAGGTGTAAATTTTGCCTTGAACGCTAAATAAGAGGGCTTTTGGTGATCGCAGCCGCGATCTTTTTTCATAAATAGGCTCTGGATCGCTATAGCGCTCATCAATGTAGCGATCGTGTCGCCAGACGCGACGACTTTTCCAAGAACGGCGATAACCGACCACATCTGACCAATATTCAGTATAGGTTGCTTTAATTCCTTGCTTTGACCAACTGGAAACAAAAGCAAAATTATCGGTAAAGTGCTTATCGTAAACAAGTTTACCGTCGAAAGGATTTTCAACAACACTTGACCAAGGTACATCAGCATCTTGGCTAACTGATGCAGGAGTTACGGCAAATGCGCTAGGGGTTAAGGCAAATAGCAAACCAATGCTCATTCTCCAAGCACTAATTCTCCAATCTGAATATTTGTGGTGCATAGTACAGCAAATAGGTGGGTAGGACACAATGGAAATAGGTGTTACACCAATTCTCAAAAGTGTGGCCACACTTCTGTGAATTAAAAACTAGACCCTGTAAGGGTTTTAAAAACAAAAAATGGCTATGCCATTTTTTTGTTTTGGTATTATGGAAGTAGATGTTTTTGATAAACCCTTTGTTCCTCTATTCTAAGTAGCTTGGCATAATTAATTACAAAGCAAAACCCGTAAAGTTTTGCCCCGCAGGGGCGAAACTTTACGGGTTTGAGATGCTTAAGTGTCTATTGTTTGATTGCGGACACATTTAATTAGCAATAGCAATGGGATAGCTTGAATCGAGATCGAGGGGATTTTTAGCGAGTTTACTGATCGCAATACCAGCGATCGGATGGATCCAATCAGCGGCAATCTCAGCTAGAGGTAATAACACAAAAGCGCGATCGCTCATTCGGGGATGCGGGATAACTAATTCAGGCGAATCAATTTGGCGATCGCCATAAAGTAATAAATCTAAATCGAGAGTCCTTGCACCCCAACGCTCGCGACGTTCACGACCAAACATTTGTTCTGTATGGAAAAGCACTTGCAAAAGTTGAATCGGCTGCAAACTGGTTTTTAAAATCGCACAACCATTTATATAGTCAGGCTGGGGCGGAGAGTTGGGCAAAGTGATCGCCCTAGTGCGATACCAACGCGAAACACAAATTATCTCAATTTCGGAAAAGCTTGAAAGTTGCACGATCGCTGAACGGACAATTTTTTCGGAGTCACCTATTTCACTGCCCAAGTTACTACCCAAGGCGATCGCGCAAAGCTCAGTCATGCAATTTAATGTCAAAAAATAATAAAGACGCTGCTATGCAGCGTCTTTATTGAATTATACGGGAATCGCTTCAGTTGTGCGATAAAGCTTCGCGCCAACATTGCGTAACTTTTCTTCGATGCGATCGTAACCGCGATCGAGGTGATGCAAGCCCATGACAGTAGTTTCGCCATCGGCAGCTAGACCTGCGATAACCAGTGCAGCCGATGCACGGAGATCGGTTGCCATAACGGGAGCGCCCGACAATTGGGGTACGCCAGTCACTACTGCCACATTATTTTTAAGGCGAATATTTGCGCCCATACGATTAAGTTCAGCAACATGTTGCAAGCGGTTTTCAAATACAGTTTCGGTGACTACGCCATTGCCTTCGCAGATGGTCAGTAAAGCCATAAACTGCGCCTGCATATCGGTAGGAAACCCAGGATAAGGCAAGGTTTCGATATCGACAGCACGATAGTTATCACCACCAATAACCGTGATCATATTGTCCGAATCTTGACGCACGGTAACACCGATATCTTGCAGTTTAGAAATCGCGGCAGTAAGGTGCGCAGGAATTACAGGCGACATCGATAAGGTCGATCGCGTAATCGCAGCAGCAACCATGAAAGTTGCCGCTTCAACGCGATCGGGAATCGCTGTGAAATCAGCAAAATGGAGCTTTTCGACTCCATCAATGATGATCGTACTTGTGCCTGCACCTCTAATTTTTGCGCCCATCGCCATGCAAAGATCGGCTAGATCGACTACTTCAGGCTCCAGCGCTGCATTCTCAATAATGGTTTGCCCCTCAGCAAGGGTCGCTGCCATCATCAAGGTTTCAGTTGCCCCGACGCTTGGGTAATCAAGATAAATCTTTGCACCCTGCAAACGTCCATTGGGACTCATCGCATGGGCGTGAACGATGCCATGATCGATCTGCACAAATGCTCCTAGAGATTGCAAACCTCGCACATGTAGTTCTACAGGACGTGCCCCGATCGCACAGCCACCTGGAAGAGGAATTTTTGCTGATCCGAGTCTTGCTAATAGTGAACCAACTGCAAAGAAACTAGCTCTCATCTTACTTACCAATTCGTAAGGTGCAGAGTTTGTCGTCAAATTGCTGGTATCGAGATCGAGAACTTCGCCATTGCGAGAAATTTTTACCCCAAGAGTTTCTAGAATGTCACTCATACGCTGCACATCAGCGAGGTTGGGAACATTGCGAATACGGCATCCTTCTGACGATAAAAGCGTGCCGGCCATGAGGGCAAGGATGGAATTTTTTGCGCCACTAATGGGGACATGCCCAGACAATTTAGCTTTGCCAATGATGCGGAGGACAGGGGCGTTGGGTTCTAGTTGTGCCATTTGAGAAGATTCGAGCGTGGTTAAGTCGATAGGCTCAATGATTTGTGAAACAATTTGTGAAGCATTACCGAGATCCATCGTCGATTGCATAGACTGTAAATTGTTGGTTGTAGTTGTATTGGTTGAACTGGTTGTGTAAACGATCGCCTTGTCCTCCTCACATCAAAAATAACGTAGCCAAAAGTTTAGCGAAGTATATCCGATAAACTGTTAACTTTTGTACGCTAAGTGTATTTACTTATTATTAATGATTGAGCCATATATGGCAATTTAGTCAAAAGTAATGTGGCAATTCCAATTATGAAACCAATTTTGGGGTTTTCAGCGCCTGCGGCGCTGAAAACCCCAAAATTGGTTTTGATGCAATTCCACCGACAGCGGACTTGCATCAAAACCAATTTTTATAATGAGAATTGCTGAAAGTAATGCTTTGCGCTACTTTTTCTTTTAACAATAATTACTGCAAAAAATGTCAAAGCCATATCAAAGAATTGCGATCGCTGAGTGCAATGAGCCGCTGGTAGCAATTCCAGATCTCTTCTTCAAAATCAATCCTCATCCATATATGTCATTGGGTGCACCCTACGGCGATCGCTCTCCTTTTTTTGTGCGTCAAGGGCTTTTAGAAAAATTACAAAAATCTCAAGCTTATTTACAAACAATTTGCCCCAATTATCAAATTGCGATTTTTGATGCCTATCGCCCAGTTCCTGTGCAGCAATTTATGGTGGATTATAGTTTCGGGCAGTTAGCCAAAAGTAAGGATTTAGAAGTAAAAAATCTTACTGAGAAGCAAAAAAATTCACTTATGGCGGAAGTGATGAAATTTTGGGCAGTTCCTAGCCCCGATTCCAAAATGCCGCCGCCTCATAGTACGGGTGCAGCGATCGATGTAACTTTATTTGATGCTGAGCTTCAAGAAATCAATATGGGTTCGCCAATTGATGAGATTAGCGATCGCTCTATGCCCAATTATTTTGCCAGCTTTCGTAATGCTCAAGCGGTGGAGTTTAATCGCGATCGGGAATTGTTAAATCAAGTAATGACTTATAGCGGATTTTGTCGGCATCCCAATGAATGGTGGCATTTTTCCTATGGCGATCAACTTTGGGCATGGATTAGCGAAGAGAAACTTGCGATTTATGGAGGAGTCGTATAGCAATTCTAAATAGGACTCCTCCAAGAATTAGAATTTTTATAAGTAATTGTGCAAAATAAATTGCCAAAACCCGTAAAATTTCGCCACTGTGGGGCGAAATTTTACGGGTTTTGCGTTGTAGTTAATTATGCCTAGCTACTTATAACAGTTAATACCAATGCACAAAAGTGTTGCCACACTTCTGTAGATTAAAAGCTAAACCCTGTAAGGGTTTTAAAAGCCTAAAATGGCTACGCCATTTTAGGTATAGGTAATTAATAATTCATTTGCAGATTTTTTGATTTGTATAAGATCACCCTCTCAGAACAATGTTACATAAATGATTTAGTTGTTTAAATTAAGCGATTGATAGATATCCATCAAGGGAAACCCATGATTTTTTTCTATTGGATATAGTCTCTATTATCTGAGATTTCAGATTGATATAAATTGCCTTCACGATTTCTGTGACATTCTATACTATCAGAATTAATTTCATGTTTTTTACTTGATAACTCATCAATAACTAGATATTTATCAAACTAGTTGATTGTATATGTGTGACAGTTATTTACAAAAATAATAAGCTTATCTATCTTCGTGAAAAAGTTTGACTAGTAGTACAATTATCTTAGATACTAGTGTAAAAATATTCAATATTAAACTGTTAAGAACAAATGGCAAAAGTTAAACAACCAGTTCAACTCTCTGGTGATGCATTGCTACAGAAAGTCAAAGAACTTGAACATCTGTCGAAAGAGGAAAAAGCTAAAGCTTGTGGATATGCCACTGTTACTAAAAACAATCAAGCTCGTGTTAACTTGATGAAGTTTTATAATGCTTTGATGGAAGCAGATGGCGTAGAGCTTGAAGCGAAAGGTAGTGGTAAAGGTGGACGCAGTGCCAGTTATCGTGTTAGTGTCCAAAAAAATGGCAACCTACTAATCGGCTCAGCTTACACACAATTGATGGGTTTACAAGCTGGTGATGAGTTAGAAATTCGCCTTGGTCGTAAACATATTCATTTGCGTCAAGTTGGTGCAGACGACGAAGAATAATATTTAAAACAGAAAAAATACAAGCTTGCAAAGCAAGCTTGTATTTTTTCTGTTTTAAAATAAAATTTTGCCACTTTCTACTTGAAAAATTCGGGCGAAATTTAGCCACTGAGCATCAAACGAACCAAGATGGGTAGTAGTAATAATTGTCTGAACCCGATCGCCAATCGCATTCAATAAATGATCTTGTCTTTGGAGATCAAGCTCAGCAAGCACATCATCTAATAGCAATAACGGTGGTTCTCCGACTACCGATTCTAGTAATTCTAACTCAGCAAGTTTTAGCGCCAGTACTAAAGTGCGCTGTTGTCCTTGAGAGCCATATTCACGCGCAGGTGTAGCATTAATTGTCAGAGCAACCTCATCACGATGGGGACCAATTAAGCTTGTGCCTTGATGTTGCTCAATCACTGCTTTCTGCAAAATCGCCTCAAAAAAAGATTGCTTAATATTCTCGACGGTATCTGTTGGTGAGAAGGCAAATTTGGGCAAGTAATTAATTTCCAAATATTCACTACCGCCACTAATTGATTGATGCCATGTATGGGCGATCGGCGTTAATCTTTCCAATAAACGCGATCGCCTTCTGATTAATCTTGTGCCAGCAGTTACTAGTTGAGCATCCCAAAGCGACATTTGTTGGGGTTCATATTGGATTTGCCCTTGTTTGATGGACTTTAATAAAGCATTGCGCTGCCGTAAAACTTGGTTATATTGTTGCAAAAGATTGATATAAATCGGCTCTAATTGAATCAATACTGTATCCAACCAATTGCGCCGACTCTCTGGACTACCCCGCACCAAATCCAGATCTAAACTCGAAAACATGACTGCATTTAGGTTGCCCAAAAAGTCCAAATGCCTTGCTTGATTTACCCCATTCACATTTAAAGTCCGCTTGCCACTAGCCCGCATTCGCATCAATAATTCTACGGGATAGCTTTCAGGCGATCTCGATCGCTGACAAGTTGCGATAATTTCACCGATCGCCTCACCATTTCGCACTAAGTCACGATCTTTACTCACACGATGCGATCGCAAAGTCGCCAATAGCAAAACTGCTTCGAGCAAGTTAGATTTACCCTGAGCATTGTTGCCCACGATCACGGTCTTGGGGGCAGTGAAGTTAACTTCTTGATCGATATAGTTGCGAAACTGCTTGATGTGGAGAGATTTAAGATACATGCAGGCAGATAATCCAATTGGCAGACTTTCTAGAATAAACCAAGAACTCAAGTTCTTGGTTGAAAGCTAAAGTCGGTTAAACCCGACTGAAGAAATTTAACCTATTTCAAAAGGTTTTAGATTTTAGTCCGCACTTGAGTGCAGGGCTATGGCTAAGCAGATTGCAAAAATTTTAAGCAGTCCTCTAAAGTTTGTTTGAAATCTGAGAGAGAAAGTTTTAAAATTAGCTCGGCTTCGCTAAACTCATTCCAAATCATCGCTCGGTCTGCTGTGAGTTCCAATCCACATCCATTCCCGACTCCTTCCAATGAAGTGCGATCGCCTATTTCAATCTCTGCGATCGCAACTAAAAGATCTTCACATACAGCAGCAACACCTTGCACTTCTGATTGAAAATATTGGCTAAGGAGTTGATATTTAGGCTCAGTGTCAACTTTAAAATAGCCTTCTGCATCTCGGTAAAATTTAATATTGATCATTTTGTGCTTTGGAGGGAATGTTATGTATGGGAAGGTAGATTGTTCGGTATTTCTACAAGATTTACTGTAGGGTGCGTTAGCCACAGCGTAACGCACAGTCAAATTTAGATCTGCGTTACGCTGCGCTAACACACCCTACTACTAGAACCAGTTTATTGCCGCCCGATATTCGGAATACACTGAATCTAGCTACTTACCTGCGATAAATGGGATAGGCTGTGGTAATTGTATTTGTAGCTTTATTGTAATAGCCTTCAATTTTTAAACCACTTGGGGAAGTTCCTTGCCAAGGTTCTCTAGATTTGTTGGACAAGGCGAAAGCACTTTGAATTTCTGACAATACTTGCTCTTGAGACCACTGATCTGGGAAAAAGGTAGAACTGGACAACTTGCTAACCCATTGACCATTGGCAGGGTTACGAATTTCGACACGACCAATATAAACACCCTGTCTATTGGGTACTCCTGTCAGCTTGACCATTCTGGCATTATTGCTGTCTTTGCCATTAGGACGATGATGATAACCAACTGCTAAGCCTCGGCGATTAATTTCTCCCTGAAAGATATGAACTTTATTAATCGTCAGCGCTTTAGCAACAGGAGCTTTAGCTATTGTTGTATAGCTGGAGTTTTGGACGAAAGTTGCTGAATGCTGAGTTTGAGGTGTGGTTGCTTGTGGACTCAGGAAAACAGTACCAAATATCGCCCCCAATGAAGCAAATCCAACTACTAACTTAGAAATCATTGCATTTGTCATAGTTTTATTTGAAGTTATCCTAAAAATTGAGATAAAAAATTGAGATAATCTATGTCGCAATCTAGTTGTATTTTGTAACGGCTTTTTGGTGCTGGCAAAATACGATCATTATACAAAGAAAGGATATTTTAAACTGTGGCGATCGCGAACCAATACGGCTATTACACCGAAGATAATCGAGAATTTGTGATTACAGATCCGCGCACCCCGCGCCCTTGGTTTAACTATATGTGGAATAGCCAATATGCAGGGCTAATTTCCCATACAGGCGGAGGCTTCAGTTTTTTAGAATCGCCACGCGATAACCGCATTAGTCGGATGCGCTATAACTGTCTCCCTTGGGATCGTCCTGGACGTTACGTGATGGTCAAAGATACTGCAACGGGGAAGTATTGGTCATTAAGCTGGTCGCCGACGATCAATCTTGATTATGACTTCTATGAATGTCGCCATGGACAGGGGTACACCAAAATCACCACTGAGATCAATGGAATTCGTGGGGAAATCACGTACTTCGTTCCGACAGATACCAATGCCGAAATTTGGCGAGTAAAGTTAACGGAACTTTCAGGACAGGCGCGAGATTTAGAAGTTTATTCTTTTTTGGAATTGTTGATGGGGAATGCTCTCAATGATCAGATCAATCAACCTAATGACAAGCATTTCACGGATATTCATTTCGACAAAGACTTGCAAGCATTGGTTGCCACACGCCGCTATTGGGTGCTGAATAAAGGAGTTTCGGTTAAACAGCCAAATATTGATTGGAAGTATCAAATTTATTTCTCACAAAGTTTGCCGATCGCTGGTTTTGATAGTAGTCTCGACACTTTCATTGGTAGATGGCGATCGGAAGCGAATCCTGTGGCAGTAGAAACAGGAGTGATGCAGAATACTGAAATTACGGCTGGCGATCCAGTGGTGGCTTTGCAGTCAAAGATTTCTCTAGCAGCAAATGGTTCTATTGATTTTGCCGTAGTTTTGGAGATTGTACCTAAAGAGATCCCCCCTACCCCCCTTGTAAAGGGGGGCAACATTGTGGAGATTGTTGATAGTAAATTCCTACAACTTAAACAGAAATGGGATCAGCATTTATCCTGTGTGCAGGTGCAAACGCCTGATGCAGCATTTAACGCGATGCTCAATGTGTGGAATCAGTATCAGTCGGCTGTTACCTTTGATATGGCAAGAAATTCTGGTTATTATCACGGGGGATTGTTGTTTGGGACTGGAATGCGCGATCGCTTCCAAGATATTCTCGGTGTGGTGATGGTTGATCCTGCGAGAGTACGAGAGAGATTGATCAAGGCGCTCAACTTCCAGTTTAAGGATGGTTCCACTTTACATAATTATTTTGTGCTGACCAATACAGGCGAACGCACCAACCATTCCGATACTCCGCTTTGGATTCCCTTTGGGATTGTGGAATATCTTAAGGAAACAGGTGATTTCTCGATTCTCGACGAAGTTGTTCCCTATCATGACGAGAGTTCAGGTACTGTCTATGAACATTTGATCAGGGCGCTGGATTTTGCGATCGCAAATACAGGCGAGAAGGGAATGCCGCGTATTTTTACGGGCGATTGGAATGATACGCTCGATCATGTTGGCTCACAGGGTAAAGGCGAAACTACTTGGGGCGCTTTCTTTTTGGGCTATGTGTTGAATAAGTCTTTGCCAGTATGTGAACATCAAGGCGATCGCAAGTCCTTAGAGAAATTCCAAAACTTCTATGAGCATCTGCGCCAAGTTACTAATGATATCTGTTGGGATGGCGACTGGTATCTTCGCGCTTTCCGAGATAATGGCGAACCGATTGGAGTATCGACAGCAACTCAGGGCAAAATCTTTCTGAACGCGCAATCATGGGCGGTGATTTCGGAACTCGCGCCGAAGGATCGGGCAGACAAGGCAATGGCAAGTAGTCGAGAACATCTGGCGACACCTTTTGGAATGCAGATTGTTGCGCCATCTTTTACGGAAATCGATGATACGGTTGGCTTAATCAGTCGTTGTGTCCCAGGGAAGAAAGAGAATGGCGCGGTGTTTAATCATGCTTCGGCTTGGTTTGTGCTGGCTTCTCTGCTTAATGGTGACACAGAATTTGGTTGGGAAATCTATTGTCGGATGATGCCGATTAATTCTTCACAGGCGACGGATGCAAAATGCGATCGCTTTGAAACTGAGCCATATGTCTATCCTGAATATGTGACTAGTCCCGATCACGAAACTCAAGGGCAAGCAAGTCATTCATGGCTAACTGGCACGGCAGTTTGGATGTTACGCATTGGACTTGATTATATTTTAGGATTTCAGCCTACTTTTACTGGCATGATCATCGATCCGAAAATTCCTGCTGAATGGTCTGGTTTTACGGCTAAACGTAAGTTTCGCGGCAAGGTTCTGTCGCTAACTGTGGTTAATCATAGTGAGGTCAAACAAATGACTGTTAATGGTCAAGTTGTGGAAGGAAACTTCATTGATCTTGCGCTTTATGCGAGTAATGAGATAGCGATCGCAGTTAACCTATAGCATTTTTTGTATGGTTTAGGAGGGGCAATCTCTTAAACCATACAAAATCTGAGGAGGTAGAGGTCGCGTTGGTGTCGGCATGAAGATTTTGAAAGTTGTAGGATATTATTGGGTAATGTCACCTTATTAAAAAAATAAATTTATGGATGGCGCTATTTTAATTCAGCAAGCTTTGCAGCTTGACTTTACAGAAAGGATTCATTTGATTGATGTTTTGTGGCACAGCCTTGATTCGTCAGATCGAGAAGAAATCGATTTAGCTTGGTTGCGTGAGTCTCAAAGTCGCCTAACAGTCTATCAATCTGGGCAGATAGAGGCAATTGATGGACAAAAGGTTTTTGATGAGATTGAGGCTTTACTTTAAATCATGGATGTCAAGTTTTTATCTCCAGCTAGAGACGAATTGAAACTAGCGATAGAGTTTTATGAGAAAAGTTCTGTGGGATTGGGTTCTCGATTCTTGAATGAGGTGAAAGGGGCTATTTCGCGAATTGTCAAAAATCCACAAGCATGGGGTCTTTTGGATGACAAAATTCGTAGATGTAGATTACAGAGGTTTCCTTATGGGTAATCGTCCAAATGCCGTTTCTCTCTATTTGATCTTTTTAATTATAGGACTTACGCAAACGAAAGAGATGTAGGGGCAATTCATGAATTGCCCCTACGATGGAATAAGGATCTCAGTGCATTTTTGCGTAAGTTCTAAATTAAAAAAACAAATATCTGTTTGCGAGAAGGTGGGAACCAGCAAAGCCCGATCTAAAAACTTATTGCCCCTCTCGCAAGAAGTCTCAGGACTAAATAAACAGGCGTGACAAGCTGCCCAATGCAAAGACACCCGATTGTCGGCGAGGTCATGCTCCGCACAAAGAGGGTCAGAGGTACAGAATTGTAGCCACATTTGAGGACAAACTGTCGCATCAGGGCATGGGAAAAGGAATGAATCAACAAATAGCGCATATCGGGAGTCGAGATTTTATCGACAAGCTCAGGATTGCGCTGATTGAGCCAAGTTTTGTGAGATTCTTTGACCTTGATATGTTGCTTTTTGACTGCGGATTGTTGTTCCCATGCTTGCAGCGCCGACTCTATCTTCTTCTGCTAAAACCTGTAAAACATCCCTTGCAGCATGAATAATCCGAACAATCTCAATGCAATCATTCCGATCCAAGCTGATTGACGGATATTGCTTGTCCCATTTCTCAGCAAAGAGTTCAAGGTTAAACTCCGCCTCCGATTCCGTTGCCGCAGCATAAATCGCCTTTTGGAAGCCCTGCTCAAGCAGCTTGCTTTTTTCGGCTTTTCTTGGTTTATGTTTTGTTGGCAACTCTTTGTTCTTCCTTCTTGGAAACCCCTTTTTAACTTTAATTCTTTTTCTTGGCATTTTCCTAGTAGACAGTCAAAGTATTATCCCCTTCCTCTTTACCCACTACTTTCCGCGTAGTCCCTTTCTCAGCAAGCCCTAAGTACTTCGATGCCTTGTCAACATGCGTAACCACAATACCCGTAGATTGCAGCCGATTACGGTATCACTTGCCCAATGTCCGATCTCTGTCTTCAAATCCGCGATCTTGGGACGGTTCTCGATTCCGATTCGATTGGGGATTCCACCTCGCTTCTGGTTCCGTCCTTTGCGTCGTCGTTTCTGCTTTTGTCTTAGATATTGTTGATACATTCCCTTCTCTTGATGGTTGGCATAGATCATCAGATAAATCGTCTCATAGCTAATTTTACCTACTCCCTCCAGTTTCATCCTACCTGCTAGCTGTTCTGGGCTGTGGTGCTGCTCTAATCGCTGTTTTACTTCGGCGATCGTCTTGGCACTGACACTCGCAAATATCACCTTTGCTTGTTTACGGCGTGTTTTCATTTTCTCCTGCGCCGTATCTGGAAAATAGACTCTGTGGCTCTCATCTGTGTTACGCGATAGCTCTCTTGATATCGTACTTTTGTTTCGTTTCATGCGGCGACCGATCTCTGACATCGATAGCTGCTCTGTTGTGATTATCTTCAGAATATCCTTATGAGTCCCTTTACTCAGAGATCTCTAGGCGTTGCATTTCATAATTGAATTGGCGTATCAAGACAATCAGTTTAACTTGGGAAAGACAGTTATAGAGAAATAGATTAAGGTGAGCCGTTTATAGACTCACCCTAACATTTACGCAATATGCAAATCAACTAAATTACTTCGCGATCGCATGCATACCCAAGATGTCCTCAATGCGCGGCATATCCTCTAATGCAATTACCCGACCTTGTTCTTCAAAATTGGAGATCTGATCGAAATTGAGATAGCGATAGAGATCGCTGGCAAATGGATCGATCTTCTTAGTCACGATCGCTTGATATTCTTCTACGGTCGGAAGCTTGCCTAGCAAAGCACAGACTGCCGCTAGTTCGGCTGAACCGAGATAGACTTGAGCATCCTTGCCCATGCGATTGTTGAAGTTACGGGTGGAAGTGGAGAAGACAGTCGCGCCGTCAGCAACACGGGCTTGATTACCCATGCAGAGAGAGCATCCAGGGACTTCAGTTCTGGCTCCTGAGACACCGAATGTACTGTAGATTCCTTCTTCTTTGAGTTGGAACTCATCCATGCGTGTGGGTGGTGCAATCCAGAGACGAGTTTTAACAGGTGGTTCTTTTTCGAGAACCTTAGCGGCGGCGCGGTAATGTCCGATATTGGTCATACAGGAACCGATAAACACCTCATCTACGCGATCACCTGCCACTTCCGAGAGCAATTTCACATTATCAGGATCATTTGGTGCAGCCACGATTGGCTCCTTGATCTCGTTGAGATCGATCTCGATGATTTCTGCATATTCAGCATCAGGATCGGCTTCCATCAGCACAGGATTAGCCAGCCATTCTTCCATTTTGGCGATACGGCGCAAGAGCGTCTTGGCATCGCTGTAGCCACGAGCGATCATGTTCTTCATTAAAGCGACATTCGATCGCAAGTATTCGGCAACGGTTTCTGTACTGAGCTTAATGGTGCTACCAGAACAGGAACGCTCGGCAGTGGCATCAGTGAGTTCAAAGGCTTGTTCTACTTTCAGATTGGGTAAACCTTCGATTTCCATGATGCGACCAGCGAAGACATTCTTCTTGTTCTTCTTCTCAACGGTGAGCAATCCACGTTGAATAGCGATATAGGGAATCGCATTCACCACATCGCGTAGAGTGACGCCAGCTTGCAATTCGCCTGTGAATCTCACCAATACGGACTCAGGCATGTCCAAGGGCATAATCCCTAAAGCAGCAGCGAAGGCGACTAGTCCCGACCCTGCGGGGAAGGAAATACCAAGGGGAAATCGAGTATGAGAATCGCCACCAGTGCCGACAGTATCGGGCAAGAGCATTCTATTTAACCAAGAATGGATAATGCCATCGTTAGGACGCAGAGCAACACCTGCACGGGTTGCAAAGAAATCAGGAAGTTCTTTATGGGTTTTGATGTCGGTGGGTTTGGGATAGGCGGCTGTATGGCAGAAGCTCTGCATTACCAAGTCAGCACTAAATCCTAAACAAGCGAGTTCTTGCAATTCATCGCGAGTCATTGGGCCAGTTGTATCTTGCGAACCAACTGTCGTCATCAATGGTTCACAGGAAGTATAAGGGCGTACACCTGCTACACCACAAGCTTTGCCGACCATCTTTTGAGCGAGAGTATAGCCTTTGCCTGTATCGGTAGGTGTGGAGGGAAGAATAAAAATATCGCTGGCTGGTAAACCGATCGCTTGACGAGTCTTGGCAGTGAGACTACGACCGATCAACAGAGGAATCCGTCCACCAGCACGAACTTCATCAGCGATCGTGTCGGGTGTGAGGCTGAATGTGGAGAGAGTTTCACCAGCCGCGTTGGTGATTTTGCCTACGCGAGTATGAATCGTGATCACATCACCTGTTTCTAACTTAGAGACATCGCATTGAATCGGCAAAGCACCAGCATCTTCAGCTGTGTTAAAGAAAATTGGTGCGATCGTGCTGCCGAGAATTACGCCACCTGATCGCTTGTTAGGAATAAAGGGAATATCGTTGCCAATGTGCCACAACACCGAGTTAATCGCTGACTTACGCGAAGATCCAGTTCCCACCACGTCACCAACAAAGGCGACAGGATGCCCTATTTCTTTGAGTTCTGCAATCTTTGTCAATCCCGTTGGCATCATCGATTCCAACATACAGAGAGCATGGAGGGGAATGTCAGGACGAGAGAAAGCTTGAGAGGCTGGTGAAAAGTCGTCGGTATTGATTTCACCTGTGACTTTAAATACTGTCACGGTAACAGTTTCAGGCAATATAGGGCGACTAGTAAACCATTCGGCTGCTGCCCATGACTCGATTACGCCTCTAGCTCTAGCGTTAGTTTTGGATAATTCCAAAACTTGATTAAAGGCATCAAATACCAGTAGCGTCTTCTTGAGAGCAGTTGCGGCAAGTTCGCCTAAATCATCATTCTCTAGCAAATCGATTAGAGTATGCACGTTATAGCCGCCGACCATCGTGCCGAGCAATTCCACGGCTCTTGATGGTGTAACTAATGGTGATGTTACTTCACCCTTAGCGATCGCAGTTAGCCATCCTGCTTTGACATAAGCAGCCTGATCGACTCCTGGGGGAATGCGATCGCGTAGTAACGATAGTAAAAATTCTTCTTCGCCTGCTGGAGGCTTTTGCAATAAATCACAAAGTGCCGAAGCTTGCTGGGCATTCAAGGGCAGAGGAGGAATCCCTTGCTGGGCGCGTTCGGCAACATGGTCACGGTAGGCTGATAACATACGTCGTTATTTCTGATTCTGTAATTTGAGATATAGCAGATTGCGAGAGTAAGTACCTCGGCACAATTAAAAAGTCAGAGCCAAATATCTACACCGCCTGCTGTGCGGGCGTTGCAGATATTTGGGTTCTAGCTATTTATGACCATCTGGGGCACACTCTCATAATCTGCGGAGGATAGCTATATTATTGATCCTATTAAACTTTGGCGCGGAAATTATGTTTACGTTGACATGTTTTAGGTTTTGCAGAGCTTGGGATTCAAAGTAAAGTGAAAACTTGTGCCAGATGAACAAGATAAATCTAAACTAGCTCGCAATTGTTGAGTCATAATACGTACCAGCCTTAAACCAAGAGAAGCAGTTGCTTTAAAGTCAATATTTTCAGGAATCCCAACTCCATTATCACGAATAATTAAATGTAAGTTATCATCATCCATCGATTTATATAAAATCACTTCAATTAAGCCTACATTATTATTTGGGAATGCATACTTAAAAGCATTCGTTAATAGTTCATTCACAATTAATCCCATGGAAATAGCTGTATCAATATTCAATTGAGTTGGCTTAATATCTAATTTTAATTCAACTTGGCTAGTATTAAAATTTGTAGAACTATACAGATTACCAACTAGACGCTGTAGATATTCACAAAAATCAACCTTGTCTACATCATGAGATTGATATAACTGTTCATGAATTAACGACATTGTATGAATCCGTCGTTGACTATCGGAAATTGCTCTCAAAGCTTCTGCATCACTTATATAGCGAGCTTGCATCGATAGTAAACTATCAACCACACTAAGATTATTTTTAACCCGATGATGGACTTCTCTTAATAGTACCTCTTTATCTGCAAGTGAAGATTGCAGACTTGCTTCAACTTCTTTTAACTTCGTGATATCTGATGCTGCACCAATTGTCTGCTTAACATTACCATCAGCATTACAGAAGAAAACAGTTTCTTGACTATAAAACCATTTCCATTTGCCATGAATATCTCGCATTCGATATTCAAAGACAAATAAATCTTCAGGATTTTTTTCGGGTTTTCTATTCTGAATATGTTCGTAATGCTCTTTTACTCTTTCTAAATCATCAGGATGAATAACCTTATTCAATAGCAAGTTACCCATTGCCTGAATTTCTGAGGGAGTATATCCCAGAAGATGAGTAATAGCTTGATTGCAGTATATATTTCGATGTTCTTCAATATCGTAAATATAGAGAATGTTAGGAGTAGTATCTGCAATCCGTTGAATAAATTGTTGGCTACTGTTAAGTGCTAGTTCGGCTTGTTTTCGGGTTAGCGCGATCGCAACATAAGTAACAATTGTCTGTGTTAACTGGACTTCTTCTTCTGTAAATTGCCTTGGCGCATCGAAATACGCGACAATATCTCCCAAATGACGACGTTCGTATTCTAAGGGAAATACGGCTAAGGCTCCGATACTTTCAGCTTGGCATATATTTTGTAAGATGTGATCGCTAGGCAATATCGCACAGTAAGGAAAAGTTCTGAATTGAAGTTCAACTTGATGAGATAAATCTTCAAAGAATGATTCGATAGATTGCCTGTAATCTTGGCTAATTCCTACAGATTCCTGATATTTTAAACAATGGTTAGCATTAGTTGTAATCACTGCCGAACGAGAAGTTCGTAGAGCAGTACAGATTCCATTTATCGCAATTTGATAAATTTCATTAACTGATTGCGCAGCATTCAACGATGACACAAAATCGTACATCAGCCTTAAGCGATTGAGCTGCAAATTCAATCGATCTTCAGTTAGTTGTTGATCTGCGATCGTTTGTACTAATTGAAGGTTAACCTCCTTGAGTTCTGTCTTTACTTCAGCCATGAGCATCACCTCCGACGATCGCATTCTTAATTCTTAAGCTTGGCGAACCACAACCCACCGCTAATCCACTTTGTCCTCCTTTACCGCAGCCACCTGACTCGTCCCATACAAAGTCATTGCCGATCGCCTCTATATCCTGTAATGTCTCAAAAGCATTTCCTGAAAGCGTCACATCCTTAACAGGCTCAGCAATTTTACCATTGCGAATCATCCAAGCCTCACCTGCGGTAAAGGTAAACATTTCTCCATTCGTCATGCCGCCTTGCCAGTTTTTGGCATAAACACCAAGCGGAATATCGTTAAACAAATCGGCAACAGATGTTTGACCTCGCCCAATCCAAGTATTCGTCATTCTTACGATTGGTGGATAATGATAGTCCAAACATCGCGCATTACCAGTTACTTTTTCACCCAATTTACCTGCTGTCTCCCGCGAATGTAATCTTCCAACCAATACGCCATCTTCGATTAATTGTGTTGTCGTCGCAGGTACACCTTCATCGTCATAGAGATAGCTACCGCGATGGTCAGGATTAGCAGCTCCGTCAAAAATTTGTAAATCCGTGGAGCCAAATCTTCTTCCAATGCTCATGGCTTCTAGTATGTCGGGATTTTCGTAGAGCATATCTGCTTCAGATAGATGTCCAAATGCTTCATGTACAAACAATCCTGCCAAAATCGGATCAATGACAACTGTGTAAGTATTCCCTTGCACAGTGGGTAAATCTAGCGAACTAAGAGCGCGTTGAGCCGCACCAATTACTTGTTGATCCAAATTGAGCAAATCTGTATAAGTACTTCTTGAACCGAAAGTTTCGCGACCAGTTTGGATTGTTTCTCCATCCCTTGCAATCGCGGAGCATCGTAATTCCCAGTCAGCCCATTCTTGCTCAATCATAGTACCTTCGGATGTAGCAAAAACTACCTGCTGCGTGCAGTCTCCATAGCGGACAGACGTACTAACTACGAGATCAGAAACCGATCGCAAAATATCTGTGTAGTGAGCGCACAAATTCTTTTTATCAATGAGTTCAATTTGATGCGGATTTTCTTTAATCAGCGATACCTTTGCTAGTACAGGCTCGACAACTGCAAGTACCGTTTCTTCACTACCAACCCATTTTGCCGATGCGATCGCTTCCTTGAGTTTGGCTTCCAAACTATGTAGATCATTAAAACTCGCAAATCCCCATCCGCCCCGATGACAGGCTCTCACCTGTCCACCAATCGAAATACCTGTACTCAAAGTTTCAACTTTACCACTGCGTAAAAAAATATCCGCCCCTTGAGATCGCTCCAATCGAATCGCAAAAAAATCGACATGGGGCTTGTATTTTTGCACTAAGCTCAAAATTTCATCTTTAAATTGCCATATGTTCATATATCAAGCTCACAAGAAAAGCTCTTTATGCATTTAGATTTAAGTTAAAATTATCGCACAAAAAAATCATTTTAGTGGATAAATAATGTTTGTTAGTAACAATTCTAAATTATGGCGACAGATTTTGTTCTTTTAGGATCGTAGATGCTAAAAGAACAAAATCTGTCGCCATAAAAACTGTTTTTTTTGAAAGCCCACCTAAGGTGGGCTTTCAAAAAAAAACAGTTTTGGTGTTTCCAGCGCCAAAGGCGCTAGAAACACCAAAACTGTTTTCATAATAAGAATTGCTGGTGAAAAAGAAAATCGACTTTGAGATAAGTTCGCCGTTGGCGAACTTATCTCAAAGTCGATTTTCATAATGAGAATTGCGATCAGGAATAAATATAAATTGCCAACTGAGTACTTCTATGATATATATCTTAGCCTAAATTCCCTAAATGAATTGCACCTATGAATGCCACAGTAAATGCTCTCGCAAATGCCTCAGAAGACATAACAGCCGACCTTCAGAAGGAAATTAATTTACTTAAGGTTGATCTAGAACAAAAGGATCTGTTAGTACAACAGCTTTCTGAAGAGCTTTTTCGTTTGGTAAAGGGAAATACAGCCTTTTTGCCAAATGCGGAGGCACATGAGCATCATTCAGAAGAGATGCGCTGTTTGGCGGAAAAGCTTGCTATGGTTGAAAATCAACTAATTTTATCTCAAGCCCTAATCCAAGATCGCGATCGCGAAGCCTTAGAATTGCGTCACACTATCCAAGAAATGGGCGATCGCAATCGGATGCTAGAGCAAGTAGTACAAGAGTTACCAAATATTTATCGCACAAAGTTTGCAGAACGGATTGTTCCAATCAAACAAAAGATTGAAGCACTGCAAAAAGAAAACCGCCAATTGCATATCGAACTGCAAAGCCTCAGTTTCCGTCTCTCAGGTCGTACCCGTCGTCCTGCTGCGGCTCAACAACGCCTTGAACTACCCAGAGTTATCCCTGCGCTAGGCTAAAACATCGTGCAAAAGCAATTTAGGTTCAAGCTCACGCACTAGAGACATGCGACTGACATCAGTCAAATCTAACTTGCCGTCATATTTACGATGAATAGCTTTTTTTCTCTATTTTCTAAATCTGTCCGAAGTATTGTTATTCAGAACATGTACTTAATAATACTTTTGGTTTTTAGCGAAATTGCCGATAGTTAAAGCCATATACGTTACTATTTTGATGTGAAATATCAGAGAGCCCGAGTATGCAGTTAAAAAGTGTCGTTCAACCATTTGGTGAAGTCAATGTTTATCCCCAAAACAACGGAGATATTGACATCGTTGCAACTATTCTGATGGTTCCTGACATTGAAGGTGCAAGAGTTGGCTTAGCCTTAGATGGTTCTGCCTCAATGAAAAAAATGTATGGCATCAGTGGTGTTGTTAGTAGCTTTTTTGCTAGTGCCGCCGTTACGAACAACGTCGTTGAGCCAGTAGCAAGGGTGATGGTCAAGTATCTTGCGAATTTTGCGGCAACGGGTAAAGTTGACTTGCTCAACTGGGCTTGTGGCGCAGCAGGTGAACTGATCGAAGATTTGGGAAGCTTTAGCGGTGAAGAGATCGAGCAAATTGAGATCAAAGGGCCCAAAATTCCTTGGGGAACTGGGACAAAACTTTTACCACCTTTACGATATTTCATTAACAAATATAAAGATGCGCCAGCGATTGGGGTCAAGCAACCTGCGGCAATTTGCCTGATCATCACCGATGGTATTATCGAAGATCTCGAAGACGTAAAGGAATATTGCTTTAAATATGCTCTAGAGATTGCTGATCAAACCAAACCATTTATCAAACTTTTACTAATCGGAGTTGGTAAAGATATTGACGAAAAACAACTCGAAGAACTAGACAATATGTTTGAAGGTAGCTTTGTCAAAGATACCGCAGGTCGGGAAATAGACCTCTGGGATTATCAAGTTGCTGATGACATTCAGATTTTGGAACAGATTTTTAAAGAATTTGTGTCAGCAGAAACTATTGTGACTCATTATGGACGTATTCTCAATCAGGCGGGAACGGTTTGTGAAGAGTATAACTTCGGTGTCCCTGCCCTAATGCGTTTCAAATTACCTGTAGGTTCTACAGCTTTTACCCTAGAGTTTTCGGGAGGCAACGTAACGCAAGACATTTCCGAAGCTTTGCCTACCCCATTAGATGCACCTCTGATTACGGAATCTGAACAATGGAAAGATGTTGTAGACTTCGTATAAATAAGTGAATCCCAAATAATGGTTGTCAAACCTTGCTTTGTAAGGTTTGACAACTATTATTTGGGTTGAGAGAATTGGTAATTAAACAGCAATAGAAATAGAATGCCATGCTACATGAAAATAATTCCGAGCCTATTGAATTAGAACGTGCAGACAATGGTGAAATAAAAAACAAAATAAAAAATGAAGGTAAGAACGAATTAGAACTTGAATCAAAAAGCTACCAAATGCCAGCTAATTTGGTGGCAGAAGAGTTTGGCGAGGTGAATGTTTGGCGGAATATGTCAGGGATAAATTCGGAAATTGCTGAGTGTCGAGTGGAATTCTTGATCGCAATGGAACCGCAGGGGAAATTAGCTGAAGGTTGGCGGACTGGACTTGCCCTCGATGCTAGCGCCTCGATGAAACGATCCTATGGACGTAAAGTAGAAGCAAGAGTCGATTCTGAATTGTTGGCTGCTTATATTAAGCAAGGTCGATTGCGTTCTTATTTAGAGGACGGAGAACCGATTCGGAAGATTGAACGGGAAGCGTTTGCGGAAATCCAAGAGCGCGGCTATGAGATTAACTATACGGCAAACGTCTTGCAGCCTTTAGTTCAAGATTTTAGCGCCTATCTGGCTGGCAGTTTAGATGGCACTGGCAAGACTTCATTAATTTATTGGGGCTGCGGTAATGGCGATGAGATTCAAGTATTGGGTGAATTTGATTATGCTAGTTGTCAGCAGTTAGCGATCACTGGCCCCGCCACTTTCCAACTCGGTAAAACAACCAAGCTATTACCTGCTATCACCTATTTTGTAAACCAATATAGCCAAGCTCCCCAAGGGATCTATATCTTTTTGACCGATGGCAGGATCGATGACTTAGATCAGGTCAAAAGCTATACCAGAGAGCTAGCATTAGAGATTGCGGTTGGGAAAAGAAACTATTTGAAATTGGTTTTGGTTGGGATTGGTAATGATGTTGATCGCTATCAATTGCAGGAGTTAGATGATTTTGAGACTGGCTTAGACATTGATATTTGGGATTATAAAATAGCCAGTGAAATGACTAGTATTTCGCAAATTTTTGCAGAAGTGGTCAATGAACATCAAATTATTGCTGATAGCGGCTCCATTTACGACGATCAAGGAAATTGCGTCAAATCCTACACCAATGGATTGCCAGCCAAAGTTGATTTTTTAATGCGTGATGATTCGCAATGGTTTGAGTTAGAAGTTTGCCATCAACGCATTCGTCAAGCTGTGATTTTGGGTACTGCTATGGTGATCGTCCCATTAGCTAAGAAAAAACTATTCGATTTTGAGACTCAGGCTCAGGAAAGTTATCAGGCTGTTGCTCTAGTAAATGATCAAGTAGATGATGAAATCGCCAGTAGTCAGATGGGCAAGCCAAGTAGTCTGTGGAAAATATTAGCGGCTTTGTTCATCGGTGCAGCATTTGTGGGTACAGCGATCGCCTTTGGCATTTTAATCAAGCGATCGGATGATAATAAATTGCAAAATCAAGCAGTATCTAGGGCGAGCGAAGATTCTGTACTTGAGTCGCAGACAGATGAGACAAATAAAGCCAACAATAACTTACTAGATAGTTCTACTAAATCGAGTTCCCAGAATTCCCGAGAAACGAGCAATCCAGCTACCAATCTCAAAAACAATCCAGCAACCAAAAAAGAAACTAACAATAAGCTGAATGATATTGCTGACAGGTCATCAGTCAATAGTTCTGACAAAGCACTAGATAAGTCATCTAGTAACAATCTTCAGAATAATGAGAATAATACTGGCAAAGTTGTTGGCGAAAATCCTAAGAAATTAGCTGGAGATATTTCTAGCAATGCTTCTGCAAATAAATCCAACCTAATTGCGATCGCTAATCCGCAAAAACTAACTGGAGATATGGCTCTTGCCACTTTAGTGAAGTATGGTATTGTTCCCAAACCAAAAGGTACTCAATCCTCTGCGGTCTCTCAAACACCTGATCAGAGCTATAGTGCAAACAACACCTCGGCAAAAAACAATAAAGATAATCCTTCTAAAAATGCTAGTGCTGATGATTTAAATAATTCCAAAAATGCTGCAAAATCTGATCGCAAAATTGCGCTTACAAACGCTCCAAATACTTCAACCCAGAATAAAACTAGCGATCGCAGTATTAATAAATCAATTTTGCCAATTACGAATCCAGATGTAGAAGTAGTAGTTTTCTTTCCCTCTGATGAATCACGACTTGTATCTAACGAAGAAACCAAAATTGAGGATTTCTGGACAAAAATTCAAGGAAAACGGGGGATCATTCAAGTTAGTGGTCATACTGACAGGATGGGAGGCTATGACTACAATCTTGATCTCTCGCAAGCAAGAGCAAATGAGGTGGTGAGATTACTGCGCGATCGCGGCTTAGATGGTAACTATAAAGTCACGTTTGAAGCTTTATCATGGTTGCAACCTCTGCGCAAAGAAATTACGGCAAAGGATAACGCATTCAATCGCCGTGTAGTTATTCAATTCAAAGAGTTACGCTAAACTAGCTCTGCCCACTAAGTTATTCCAATTCACGAAAGTGTGGCTACACTTCTGTGAATTAAAAACTAAACCCTTACAGGGTTTTAAAAACACAAAATGGCTACTCCATTTTGTGTTTTGGTATTATTCACTGGGAAATTCAAGATATTGTGGGGGTACGGACTCTGTTAGCCATACTAAATTTTCTGAGCAAAAGAATAAAAATCCATCGTGATACATTGCCGCTGTATCAATTTTTAAAACTACTGGCTTGCCATGTCTCTGACCAACATTAGTAGCAGTAATTTCATCACTTGACATATGCACATGTTGTCGATTTCCTGCAACCAATCCTTGTTGACGAATTGACTCAATAAATTTTGTTGCCGTACCGTGAAATAGCTGTTCTGGCGGTTGCTTTGGCGTTAAACCTAACTCAATATCAATAGAGTGTCCTTGATTAGCTCGGATTTTAGACTTTTCAGAATTAAACGAAAATCGTTGTTTGTTATTTGTCTCAACTATCTCTTCTAAAACACTTCTAGAGATATCTTTCCCATTTTGTTTTGCTAACTCAATGAAGCGATCGACATCAGCCCAACCATTTTCATCAAGTTTTAAACCAATTACTTCAGGCTGATGTCGCAAGACAAGGCTAACAAATTTACTGAGTTTAACTAAATTTTTATTCATGATCCCTTCTAAGTGAATAATACCAATTCACAAAAGTGTGACAACACTTCTTTGAATCAAACCCCCAAAGCCTGTAAAGGTTTTAAAAATACAAAATGGCTACGCCATTTTGTGTTTTGGAATAATTAGTGATGCGCAACCTCTCCGCATACCACTAATTATTCACTTTATAACACCTATTCTTTCAGTGGGAAGAGAGTAATTGAAGTTTAAAAAAATTCAAATGCTTGTATAGTCGTTTACAATGATAATGGTTAGTTTTTTACCTTGTTGAGGTATGCTCTAACCTTAAAAAATTATGTAACCCTGAGGACATAAGCGAATGCTACATCGCAAAATATATCAACTTTGTGAAGCCAAGAGCGATGTTTGGATTTACCTGAGGGATCAGGGACGTTGGCTAGAAAGAGCCAAGATATTGGATATTGAAGGTGACGTGGTAACAATTCGTTACGAGACTGAGGATGAAGACGAGGTTTGCTCTTGGGAAGAAATGGTCAGATTAGAGAGCATTGGTGCTGTGACACAAAGACTATCTTCGTTTACCAAAACAGGAATGTCTTCTCACGATATTCCTGTGTCCGATGATTGCCCTGAAGCCGAACAAATCCGCCCCCGTATTGATCCTGACAAATAATCAAATCAACAAAAGGGACGCAAATCGCCCCCTTTGTTATGAGCAAAGAGTGGACGCAAAGCGCCCACTCTTTTTTATGCATAATACCAAAACACAAAATGGCTACGCCATTTTATGTTTTTAAAACCCTTATAGGGTTTGGGTATGTAATTAATTAGGCGTGTCTACTTACATGAGATTACAACGATGCAACCTGCTGATCTAACTACACTTGTAGCTTTGACCCATGAGCTAAACATAGCTTGTGTGCCTGCGAGGTTAGAGCAGGTACATCAAAGCGATCGCCATACGATTCATTTACAATTACGAACTTTAGAAAAGAAGCAATGGCTCTTGTTATCGTGGCATCCGCAAGCTGCTAGATTGCATCTCAGTGCACCACCGCCAAAACAACCTGATACTTTCACCTTTAGTCAACAAATTTTGCATCAAGTTGCAGGGTTTGCGCTTGTCTCGGTAAGACTTACTAGCCCTTGGGAGCGTGTAATTGATTTGCAATTTGCAAAACGTCCCGATGACGAGGTGCAATGGCATCTGTATTTAGAAGTGATGGGCAAATATAGCAATGCAATTTTAGTGAATGCAAATGGTGAAATTGTCACCGCCGCCCATCAAGTCAGTAGTAAGCAGTCTCGTGTGCGCCCGATCCAAACAGGCGATCGCTATGAATTACCACCAGCATTACTCGAAGCAATTCCCAGTTTGAGTGAATCCTTTGACTCATGGCGCGATCGCTTAATCTTGATTCCTAAAGAAATTAAACGCAATTTATTAAGCAATTATCGAGGTGTCAGTTCTTCTTTAGTGCGATCGCTAATAGCGATCGCAGATTTAGATGGCGATAAAAACGTTGCTGATTTAACGCTCTCTGAATGGGAGGCACTATATCAAGCTTGGAAAATATGGCTGACTTCTATTGAGCAAAAGCAGTTCTATCCCCACTTAGAAAGCAAGGGATATTCCCTCACCCCTAGCCTAAGTCACGACAGATCCCCCTCAATCCCCCTTAAAAAGGAGGAAGAAGATAATTCTCCCACCTTTTTAAGGAGGGCTGGGGGGGATCTAAAACTCTTGCTATCAGTTAACGACTTTTGCGATCGCTACTATTCCCAACAAACAGGAAAAGTTGCCTTTCAGCAGTTGCATCAACAAATTAGCCAAGCGATTCAAAACCAGTTAGCCAAATTAAATATTAAAGAAACAGAATTTCTTGACCGACTTAAACTCTCGACTCAAGCCGATGATTTTAAAGATAAAGCAGATTTGTTGATGGCTCATTTGCATCTCTGGGAAATCGGTATGAAAGAGATTAAACTTATTGATTTTCATTCAGAGGCATCAGTGATTATTCCTCTAGATCCCACTCTTAATGCTGCTCAGAATGCTCAATCCTTTTATAAAAAACATCAAAAACAAAAACGCGCGGCTATTGCGATCGCGCCATTATTAGAATCTGTTCAACAGGAAATCGCCTATCTTGAACAGGTTTCTACCGCTGTTAGTTTATTAGAGCAAAGTGAACTTCCTGCTTTACAAGAAATTAGGGCAGAATTGGCTCAGCAGAGTTATCTCAAAGTCACCGCTGAATATGCACCGCGCCCTAAAACTAACACCAAAGGCGGCAAAAATAAGAGCAATAGAACCAAACAAGAAGAGATTCCCGACTGCCATCGCTTCACGACTCCTAATGGATTTGAAGTTTGGGTCGGGAGAAACAACTACCAAAATGATTTAATTTCCTTTCGTATCGCTGGAGAATATGATCTTTGGCTTCATGCTCAAGAAATCTCTGGTAGCCATGTGTTGTTGCGTCTACCTGCGGGTGCGATCGCTGACGAGCAAGATCTTCAATCTGCGGCAAATTACGCCGCTTATTACAGTCGCGCTAGGCAAAGTGATCAAGTTCCTGTGGTCTGCACTGTTCCTAAATATGTCTTCAAGCCCAAAGGAGCAAAGCCAGGAATGGTTGTCTATACCCATGAAAAGATTATTTGGGGACAGCCGATGGGCTTGAGAGGTAAGGAATGAAAATTAGTTAACTTGTGCAATTAAAGCCAAAATTTGTTGGGGCGGGCTTTGTCCGCCCCAACAAATTTTGGCTTTAACTAATTTCTATAGACATGTGACATTGATCACAATTTTTTTTCTTTAAGATCACATTGCTATAGATTTGCGATCACAATCTGAATAATGAGTGAGCGCGATACTAGTATCTATCGAGTTAAGGTCAAAATAATGTTTTTCAGTTCACTAAACCAAGTTCGCTTAATTGGTATCAATACAATTTTTGGAACCGAAAAAGCAATTACGGTTCTAGGCAAAACTTTTGTAGATCATAAAATCTGTAACTCTCTTAACGAAGCGATCGCGGAATGTAGAAGCGACTTGGAGTTAGGTATAGCTGTATTAATTACATGTAACGCTGATAAGTTTAGTATTTGGGTTTCAATTCCCGAAGAAGTAATTTTGCAAACTATCTAAGTTGATTCTACTAAAAGCCTCTTATCTCAATGGGGCATAGAAGGTCGGAATAAATGGCTTTCAGTTGTTAATGGTAGTTGATTGAGAAACTAGATGCTTTAAGTACCAGTTTTTTATTTCCCCTGTGGGATTGTTTTGTACTTGCGAGAAACTTTAGCAGTGAGTAAAAGTACAATAAACTTTAGAATCATTTTATTTTTACCTTTGAATGTCTTTATATTAAGTAATGTAACAGGATGTTTTAAAATATTAATCCTGCTAAAGGTAGGCATCTATAGCTTTTTTATTTTGTTCAGCAATTTACGCTCAAATCCTAGCTAAATAAATGCGTTAAAAGTATTGCAAAGCAATACTTTTAACGCATTTATTGGAGTTAACTTGCTCTCAACCTGTTGTAGTTTTTGGGGAAGAGCGATCGCTATTGTGGGCATTCTGGATCGCCAAAAGGAATAGCTATAATGTTGTTTTTGTGCGAAATTCTGACGATACAGCCTTGGGAACGACTGAAACCGACGGGTGCTCTTTAATATAAAAATATGTGCCAAAAATCAACCCAAGCAAAATAAAAATGCTGGAGAATATCAAACGTATCCATTGAATAGTCTTCATAAGAAATTTTCCTTTTCCCTTTCTATTTTCCCGTTCTCATTACGCGGTGAAGTGGCGGATTGGCAGAGGATCTTCACGGGGTAACAGTCTACTTACAAATTGATTTAGCAATAAGATCAAGCGCTTCCCATACTACATTTAATTCCAATTCTCAAAAGTTTGGCAACACTTATGTGAATAAAAAAACAAACACCCTAAGGTTTTTTAAAACACAGATTGGCATAGCTGTTTTGTGTTTTGGTATAAGTTCTGATCGATGCTGATTGCGCTTACCGAGATTGGCAAGAGATGCTAAACCTTATTCTGCCCAAATGTACAAAATACGCTTAGCGAGATTTGAATTTATCTTGTTGGCTACAGTGAAATCTTTGCGCCTCAGAAGTCTTTGCGTGTTTAGTTTTGCGACCACTTACTCTTTCTCGCCACATCAAAAAAGATGAACGTTTCATTGACTTACGCATGATTTTAATCACTTCCGATTCAGAAATGCCAAATTGGTCGTAAATCGTATCAAAGGTGGTGCGATCTTCCCATGCCATCTCGATAATGCGATCGATATCTACATCCGTGAGTGCTTTCATAGCCTGTTTATCCATAACAAGTTAGTCCTTTAGATCAATATTGCCAAAGTGGTCTAGTGGCTAATATATTAGGGGCGCTGATCTCCACGCGATCGCCTAGTAGCCCAATCACTCGCTTAATCAATGACGATGCAATGCATCGCCCTTTTGAATGTTTTCTAGCGATCTTGATATTTCGCCCACCAAGCTAAGCCATAGCGCTGGCTGACTATATTTGCTTGGGGAGACTTAAATACAACTCTAAGTTTATATTTGCCTGTGATCGGGACTTTTATAAAAATATGCTGTAAGTTGTCAATTTGACTGACCGATGACCAGATATTCTGAGAAATATCAGTATCTTGCGATCTCATCAAATACAACTCAACTTTGTTAAAGCCTTCATTACTAAACCCTTCGCCAATATCAAATAGTCCGTTACCATTTTTGTCATTGAGTTTGACTTGACGATCCCAAGTTAAAGTTGCCGAAATAAAACTATCGGCAACTAAGGAATCACTAAAAACATACTCTTGATATTTATCGACTTCGACAATATTGGTATCCCAGCCGATCGCTGAGATATTAGCTAAGCCATTACTAGGAGATTGTTGCCCTGCTTGATATTGCTGAAAAGCGCGATTGGCATTGAGTTGACCTGCCCCAAGATTACGACTGAGGGGAATCTCACGGCTAGGATAAGCTTCAGTGTCGATCCATGTTTTGCCAAAAGCATCCAGAATAGTCTTCGACATACCAAGAATTTTGCCATCGCCAAGATCTTTGAGCTTATCGGCAGAGTTAATTAGCACAGCTTTAATTAATTCATGACGACGCGCATCAATGCTCCAGTAGCCACTTGTGATTTGACGATTAGCATATTCATGTAAGAGCGCGATCGTCCCAACAACATGGGGAGTAGCAAAACTGGAACCATTAGCATTTTTAAATTTACCCTGCAATGTCGGCAGTTTAAGGTTATTACCTGGCGCTAGTATTGCCATAGATCGCCTACCATCGATGGGGCTTTCGACTCCTGCTGTCCATTTGCCATCTTTATTGAGATCGGTAAAGACCTCGCCTTGATCATATTTGCCATTACTATTGCGATCGAGATATGGCTCATCAATTAGGTTGCCGCGATCAAGTTGACGATATATCCCATCGGCCTCTCGGGTAAATCCAACCGTAAAACCGTTATATAGATCAGTGGGGATAGGAATACCACCTTTGCCTTGGTTACCAGCAACGATTGGTACAGTGTTATAAGTATCAGCGATCCAATCAACGCATAGTGTTAATAAAGCATCGCCATCGAGTTTTGCATTAGGGCGAGGGTCTTCACTGAGGAGTTCCCCAAAGCTGAAATTAATAGCGCGAACAGTACCGTTGTATTGACGGGCAACGTGCTGAGCCGCGATGCAGGCTTCGGGTTGTCCATCTTGTCGGCGTTGCGAATAAGCTGAGGATAGCAGCTTAGCCTCAGGGGCGACCCCGCGATGAATTTTATGTTGACTGATGATCACAGCGGCAACTTGTGCGGAATGATCATCGACATTGCGATTCGGGATAGCTTTACCGTCACGAAAAAAGACTTCGTATGGTTGAACGATAATACGATCTAGTTGCAAAAGTTTATTGGAGATTTTATCTACGGCAAAACGACTAGGACGGCTTAGCTCAACTTGTCCAATAAATACGTCTTTGCCAGTGAGGTTATAGGGTGCTTTTTGTAAAGACCTTGCATCTATGCCTTGGCGATCAACCGATTTGTCTAAAGCCCAAGTTGCAGGAGTAGTAGACATACCTAACAAAATCCAACCGACAAACCAACCTAACCTACGCATTTTTATTCCCGTTTACTGTCCAAAGGACTTTGTACCTACATATTTACTAGCATAATCAAAAACTTCTCAGCTTTATAGAGAATATAGTCGTAGACCTACAGCACTTTGCACTCACACACAAACCAATAAAATTTTTAAAAGCATTGCAAGGTATTGCTTTCAAAAGTTTTATTGTGGTTCGCTATAAAAGTATTTTGGCGGTTGAATCTAGAGACTCAATACGTAAAGATCTGTGCATAATTAATTTATAGGCGCGTCCACTTTACTTAAACTACGATAGTTAACTCAAAATTTATGACAAAACCTTGGGCGATCGCGATAGCTGCAATTTCTTACTTTAGTTTTAGCACCGCAGTCTATGGCGATGCCAAAATGTCGCGACGTGCCAATGATTTAGAAATTGATCGTCAAGTGATCGAGAGTAGTCCTGTATTGCAACGGTGGCTAGAGAAACCACCCGATCTTTTAGAAGATATTTATCATACGCCTAGTTTTAATACCAAGCTGAGAGTTGGGCTTACCTCACGCAACAATTCTTTTGGGGTTGAGGCTGGCGTTGAAGATTTATTTGTGGGGCAGTCACCTTTGACGGTGAGTGGTAGCTATCAGAATGAGTTTAGTGGTCGAGAAAGTGAGTTACAAGCAAATTTTCGTTACTATGTTTTGCCATTGGGCTCTTATTGGAATGTTGCGCCGATAGTGGGATATCGTCAATTTAACCAGCTAGATCGTCCCCAAATTTCAGGCGTAGATGTGGGATTATTAGGGATTTTGGTTTTGTCTCCCAATAACTCAGATTTACGACTGAGCCATACTTTTACTTCTCCCAGTAACAATCTGGAAATGAGTACAACTGCGCTCTCGACTAGCTATGCAATTACCAAGAATCTCCGATTGGGGACAAAAATAGAATGGAGGCGATCGCCTTTGATTTATGACAGTCGTGTAGGCTTTTTGTTTGAGCTAGCTCTTTAGTCTGTTATTGCGCGTTCAACAATTGCTCTACTTCGGCAACAAAAGCCTTTGCTTGTTCTAAGATTCTTGCGGCTTCTGCTAATGTGCCAGTAAAGTCTGCATCATAGTCGCTCAACTGTCGTAGCTCATAAGCATCGCTTAATATTTTTGCGAATTCGGAGGAAAATTGCCCTGTCTTCACAAAATGCTGACCGAATAAGCGAATTGTACCTTTATGAGTTGAAGCATCTAGGTTTTGGGATAGCAATAAAGCTTGGGTTGCGTAGTATATGGAATAATATGAACGCGAGAGGCAAGTGCGATAATGTTCTCGGTCTAGTAAGAGTGCCGCTATTTCTAGTTCTTCTAGAGATAAAGAAAGTAGTTTTTTGTATTCGTTCATAGTTCAATTCCTTCCTTTCTAATATTCCTTAAAAAAGCAACATTTCTTTTACTGAAGTCTTCTTCGGTGATGGGGATAATAGAGACGAGTTCGTCATGTTCTAGTATCATTTTTACACGCAAGTCTGACATATAGGATATTTCTTGTACTTGAGATACTGGGCTTTTGAGTACGGCAAGTAGATCAATATCTGAGTCGGGATTGGCTTCGCCTCTGGCGTGTGAACCAAATAGAATTAACTTAACAAGGCGATCGCCGTATAGTTCCTTTAAGCCTAGTTTTAATTCGTGCAATGTTGGCTGGATACTGTTTAAAGTTATACTCATTTCTTCGCTCCTTGCTCAAAGGCTTTGTTAACTCTCTCGATTTGTTTCGGCGCTTCCATTTGCGCGAAAAATTTGATGTGAAGAGATAAATTCGATAGGGGTGATAATTGGGATATTGCGAAAAGGATGCAAAACTAATAGATCTTGATCGCCTGTAATCAAATAGTCTGTTTTGCCATTGACTGCGACCTCTAAGAATTTATCGTCCTTGCGATCGCGGCAAGCGGTGATTGATTCAATAATTGTAACTATTTCTACTCTGTCATTGAGAACTTGCAAAAAATTGATCCGTTTAGCTAGGGAAGCATAGCGATCAAATTTTTTACGCATAATCACTGTGGAGATTTCTTCTAGAGTAAAATCTGATAAAAGAATGGTTCCGTTAGCAATGCAGTAGTCGAATGTTTGTTGAGGCGGGATGTTTTTGGTCAGGATACTACTGATCAGAATATTTGTGTCGAGGACAAAGCGCAGTTTATTCATCTGCTAGGAGTTCCTCTAATATTTCTGGTGTAAGTCCGTTGGCTTCTGCTTCGTCTCGCAGATCGGCAACGGTTTTTTCTAGGCTATCTTGCTCTATAGATCGTTTTAAAACGATGGACATTAGCATTTGAACTTGTTTTTGCCGTTGGGGTGCAAAGGCTCGATATGCTTGGGCGATTTGGGGTTCAACTTGAATACTGATGGTTTCCATGATTTACCTATGTAAAACTACATCAATTATAGATCAATCTCATTTCTTCACTCCTTACTCAAAAGTTTTGTTAACTCTCTCGATTTGTTTCGGCGCTTCCATTTGTGCGAAAAGATCGCCATATAGTTCCTTTAAGCCTAGTTTTAATTCGTGCAATGTTGGCTGAATGCTGTTTAAAGTTATACTCATTTCATTTCTATCGCGTGCTTGTTGTAAGAGTTCGTCTTTGTCTGTAGTCATAGAGCGTAATACCTTCGCGGCGGATGTTTAATAATAATGGGCTAATGTGATTTAGATATTCTTTTTCATTAATGAATAGACAACTTACAACGGTGTCGTATTGGAGAGATAGTTTTGAGATAATCTCGCCTGTGTTGCTTATTTCGGTGCAGGGTTCAACTTTATTGTGTAAGACTACAAGTATATCAATATCGGAGTCAGGGGTTGCTTCATTTCTTGCTTGAGAGCCATAGAGTGTTATATAGGCTAGGCGATCGCCATACATTTTCTGCAACTCCTGTTTGAGTTCGTTAAGTATTGGCTTAATGTTAGTTAGAGTGATAGTCATGAGAATGGGAAGCCTCCATGTTTGGTAATAATTTGATC
>Ga0209990_10000439_pt1 | contig 40188 bp, 42 predicted proteins | sample NOAtaG_6_FD_187304 | JGI IMG/M metagenome (GOLD analysis project Ga0209990, IMG submission 187304) | Freshwater lake microbial communities from Lake Erie, under a cyanobacterial bloom - NOAA_Erie_Diel5S_2200h metaG (SPAdes) (version 2) | ecosystem: Environmental > Aquatic > Freshwater > Lake ...
GAATTGCCCCTACATTTTTTGTGTCATACTCAACTGAAAACCGCTATACCAAAATTTTGATTGTGGTTTGCTTGATCGAAAATTGCCATAATTCTAAAAGTTTAATCTTCTTAGCTAAGCTTTTTTATACCAAAACACAAAATGGCGTAGCCATTTTGTGTTTTAAAACCCTTGTAGGGTTTGGTTTTTAATTCACGAAAGTGTAGCCACACTTTCGTGAATTGGTATTACTGAGCCAAAAAATCTAGGGCTTATTTTAGCTTTTGTTAAGCAATTATAAAATAATAATTAAGAATAATACAATTTTGCAAGTTCTGAATTGTTAATGCGCCTGTTTCAGCAGGGTTTGCGAAGAAGAGGAGATAATATTAAGGAGAGGTATTATTTAACTTAAAGATATGCGATTTATCAATCCTAAAACCGATTATGCATTTAAAAAGATCTTTGGCTCAGAGCAGAGCCATAATATCTTAATCAGCTTTCTCAATGCGATTCTTTATGATGGAAACGTTGTAATCAAAGATTTAGAGATCCTGAATCCTTACTTAGCCCCAAGAATACGCGGCGTTAAAGCGACTTATTTAGATGTCAAAGCACGTCTTGAAAATGGCACAACGGTAATCATCGAGATGCAGGTCTTAAATATCGAAGGTTTTGAAAAACGGATTCTCTACAATGCCGCCAAGGCGTATTCGACACAGTTGGGAGTCGGTCAAGACTATAACTTGCTAGATCCAGTGATTGCCTTGACAATTACGGATTTTGAGATGTTTCCAGAAATGAATCAATTAATCTCGAGATTTATTCTCAAAGAAAAAGATTTTTTGATTGATTATCCTATTTATGACATCGAGTTGGTATTTGTCGAGTTGCCGAAGTTTGATAAAGAAGTCGATCACTTACAAACATTGGCTGATAAGTGGTTATATTTTCTCAAATGTGCGAGACAGTTAGATGTTGTTCCTGAGAGCATGAATCTCGTCCCTGAGATTAAACAAGCTTTTGCGATCGCGAATGAGGTCAATCTCACACCTGAACAGATTGAGGATATGGAAATGCAGGAAATGTTTATTCATGATCAAAGGAATGCGATTAAGAAAGCTCTAAATCAGGGTCGGCAAGAGGGTTTAGAGGAAGGAGTTGAGCATGGCAAAGTGTTGGCAAAACTAGAGATGGCTCGAAAATTGCTTGATGTCCTTGATGATGAGGCGATTAGTCAGGCTTCGGGGTTGAGTGTGGAGGAAGTTGCTCAACTTAGGGAGTAATTCTATTAGAGGAGTTGTTTAATTCCTTCAAATCCTCAATTAAATCGCAAGGAAATAGTTTCTTTTGTTCTGGAACTTTTAGTTCACATAACTTAGCTGCCTCGATCGCAAAGTCAATACAATTAATTCCCCACCAGATTGAGAACCAACGATCAGTATACTGCTCTTCTAGGATGGAGATCGCTTCTTGTAAGGTGCGATCGGCAATTTCAAAGCGGATTGATTTCTTAATGTATATTGCACGATCAGAGCGATCGACATAGCCCCAAAATGCTGGAAATTTAGGAATTTTCGGCTTAAATCCGCACCATGTTTTGACTTCTGCATACTCAAATAAGCAAGCAGCATGGGGAAAGCCTGTTTCGCTAATAATTGTGAGATTACCCATATCTATTTTTTCTATAGGGCGATCGCCTTGCCATTAAGAACATTCAGGCGATCGCATAAGGCTTATGGTATAAAAATTCGGCGTGTCCCTAGATAATTATCCAGATATAGAACTATTTCTAGAAGGCGGTTTAGACAGAGATCGCGATAACTACTATCGGTTAAAATTCGCTTGGCATCTCCAACGGTGACAACAGGCAGAGACGCAGAAGTGTTTTCTTCTTGCAATACTTCTTCTAGTGAATCTTTCCCTTTCATTCTCCTATTAGCGGTTAGCAAGATCATTTGGTTTGTTTGGGCAAATCGCCAAACTACGCGATCGCTGCTATTTACTGGTAATCCCACCTATTCTAATAATGCAAAGCGAATAGGTAATAAATCTAACCAGCCTTGATTGGTGAGTCTTCCTGCCAAAAGTAATGCATGACCTTCAAGATTATGATCGACCAAGAAAATTATGCTGAAATTTCTGACTTGGTTTGAAGTTTTGCTTTCTGTGCTTGAAGTTTTTCCCAAGCCGCTTCTCGACCTTTTGGTGGAGGCATTTTGACGATCTTGGCAATTAAGTTGCGGTTTTGCTCACGATAATATTTTTTTAGATCTTCCGCTTCTTTGAGAACTATTTGATACTCTTTTTCAACTTCTTCTCGATGGGAGTGAATATATGCAAATGCAGCGTTGATTTGTGTTTCTGTGAGATTGAAAAGTCCGCAAACGAATTTAGGCGGATATTGTACATAATCCATCACATCATACAGGGTAATTCTTGTGCCTGTAATTGTTAGTCCTCTTTCTGTGCGGGTAATTAATTCCTGATTGCTAGGGGTTGTATTTATCTCCATGATTCTATTCCTAATTTACTAGTAATTTGATCATTATATCATTTACAATTAGCTCACTATATTAAGGGATATCATAAAAAATCAGTTTAATCGCTCTATGATTTTAAAATGAGAGATATATCTAAACCTTTAGGACTAATTCGGGCATTCATTCTTTTAGAAGCAGCATTAATCAGAGTAATTGCTTGCTGTTCGTTAATTGGTACTTTGGTGGTAAGTTGTTTGGCTGCACCATTTTCTATCAACATATCGGCGATCGTCGCACCATTAAGTGCATTTAGTCCATCTCTAACCTGAGTAACTAGCTTATCTCTAAAGTTGCCCTTGCCATAAACAAGAAAGTCACCAAGTAAATCTCTAATCAATCCTTGTTTATCTCGATTGAGAGAATGATTTGTTGCTTGAACAAAAATAGTTCCATTATCAATTCTTATGGAAATTTCTTGAGAAAAACTACCCGTATCATCTGTCCAAGGTGTGTAGTGGACTTTGTTGTTGTCACGGTTTATAAGGATTACTTCTCTGATTTGCAACTTCCAATTTCCGTTCACTTTGTATCCATCATTGATGAATGAACCTACTAAATTAGAGATGTCAACTTTCTGGAAATCTGTGTCTTTGACTCTACCTTGATTTTGTTGTAATAGTTCACTTATATGTAAAGTTTGCTCTAGACAATTAGGAGGAATTGTTGCTCTAGCAATCCATTGACTGCCAATTGCGACTTCAAAATTTTGTACACACTGTTTGACAATTGGGACATTGTCTCTTTTAAAATTGGATATTGTGGAACATCCTATAAATAAAGTAGATGTAATACCAAATAATAAAAGCGATCGCGCAAAAATCATTTTCATTGTTTCTGTTTTCTACAATTGTAGACTAACTTTGAAGTATTAGAGTGAGAGTTTCCCACCCTAATACTTTTAGAATTAAAGACCAACATCACGACGAACCGCGTTAACGCCAGTACCGCCATTGTCACCGCCTAAGCACTGATCGTACTAATGACTCTGAACTTCGTTGTAATTCATTGGGATTCCCTAAATATCGTTGATAGACTTTGACTTTGCCCTGAATAGAAGCTCCACCTCCACACGCGAACCTATTGCATGAAACACTTGTTGTGTAACTAAACGATATCTTCTCATTACCGCCAGATTGCACAGCCAAGCTTTGATAATTTGATAGTTTTTGAATTTCTCGATCAACTGAAGACAATTGACCTTGAATTTGTCCGCACACAGGAGGATAGCAACCTTGTGCTTTAGCTTCTAACTGAGATTTTACCTCACTTAATCGCTGAGTTTCACTTTGAGTGACATTAACAATTGAAGCATTGCCATTGGAACTCACAATACTTCCAGTTGGATTGGAGACAGCACCAAACCCACCTTCCCGAATTACTTCATAATCGATAATAACCCAGTTCTGGGCTACTCTCTCTACGATGAAGTTATAAGTTCGGGTTCCACCTTCGTCTCTTTGTCTAGCAGAAAATGGATGCTCTGTATAGCAGACTCGACCAGCACTTGGTGTTATATTTCGGCACGCTGGAATTGTTTGAGCTTTTACTGGAAATGCTAGGAGAAGTAGCGGAGAAATGATCACTAAAGATTTCAATAATGATCTAGCAGTAACGGTTGATATTCTTTTGATCATATTTTTGCGTTCAGTCAAAATCAAGTTTTTGTGAGTTTTAAAGGGATAACAATCAATATATAGCAATCCTAAATCATTTGTGGCTTCGACTTCGCTCAGCCAGCGTGGACTAATGGCTGAGCGAAGTCGAAGCCTGTTTCAACTCATTTCGGATTGCTATAGTTGTCATCCCTATTATGGATTAGTTGACTGGGCAAGGTCGGAGTTCAGTTGTGGTCAGCTTTTGGCATTTTGCAACTTGCTCGTACCAAATATTCAGAGTTGCCGAATCATCACTAATTTTTTTCTCTGCATTCATGCTTCCACTTCTCATAGCCTCTTTAGTTGCATTAATTGCAGCTTGCGAGATGTCGGTGTTTGGGTGCATAGAAGAAGATTGTGCGATCGCAGAAAGATTACTAGAAATGGATATCATCAGAACGCTAGCAGTAATAGTCAAGATTTTCTTAATCATATTTTTTCTCCAATGAGAATTAAAATTTTTATGGAGTGATATTTGAAATAACCACTTCACTTAATAAAGTAGCTGAAACTTTTGGATGGATTGGCTCGATTTAGATATTCTTTTTAGCTCGATTTAGCTCATTAAATTTAATTGAGCTAAGTTTTAATTTTAATTTAAATATTAATGACAGTATAATTTTTAAAAATTGCATAACTAGCTACACCATGCCCTTAAAAGCGTCAGTTCAAGGCTTAGAAAAAATCCATGAAGCGAGAATCAAAAAACAGTGGAAGCGACAAGATATGTGCTGGTGTCAGGCTGCCATCGTCTCTGTTTCTGGACTCAAGCGCTTTCTGGCGGGTGAAGATATCGGTGATGATTCGTTTATTCGGATTTGTCAAGCTGTCGGGATTGAAAATTGGCGAGATATTGCAGAGAGTAGTGAAGCATCCAACCTGACTCAAAAGACTTCTCGGAAAAGCGATCTCCTAACCACTGCAACTAAATCAAAAAACAAAATTGATCGCATAGATCGCAATGCCTTACTTTGTCTTCCGAAACAGCGATTACCTCCACAAACCAATGAATTTCTAGGGCGCAAAAGTGACCTAGAAAAGTTGTTGCATTTTATGTCCCTTGACTACCGATCGCCAATTATCACCATTAGTGGCATGGGCGGAGTTGGTAAGACTGCTCTTGTCTTGCAAGCCGCTTATCTATGTTTAGAATATCGGTATTTACGGGAAAATAGAGGTGATTTCAAGTTACTGAGTACCCCAGATTTAGAAGTTTTACCACCACAATTTGAGGCGATTATTTTTGTCTCTGCAAAAGAAAGTAATCTATTGCCTACAGGAATTACCGCAAAGCTCAAACGTCAGGTTAGTTTACTCGATATCTTCCAAGCGATCGCCACTACTCTTGATGCTCCAGCAATTACCCAAGCAATTAATCCTGATGAACAATTGCAAAAAGTTAGAGAGGCTCTGAGTAATCAATCCACACTTTTGATCATTGATAATCTAGAGACTATCGAAGATAAAGATATAATTATTAGCTTTCTCAATGATTTACCGAATACGACTAAAGCAATCATTACTAGTCGCGAACAGCAAGTTATTTATGCACCACTGCGTTTAGAAGCTTTATTGGAAACAGATAGCTTACAGTTAATTTCACAACAGGCTAATGAGAAAGGAGTTAATCTTAGTAATGAAGAAATATTACAGCTATATCAACGTTTTGGTGGTGTTCCCGTAGCAATGATTTATGCGATCGGGCAACTGGCTAACGGATTCCCTTTTGAGAGATTAATCGATTCTTCTATTGCATTATTTGCGGATATTGGGAGGTTCTGCTTTGAAACTTCAGTTCAATCGATTTCCCAAAGACCAGCCTATCAGTTGTTACTGGCGATCGCCCTATTTCACCAAAGCCCCAGACGTGAGGCTCTAATTGCTGTAGCAGGTTTAGATGCAAATGATGTAATTGCCAGTGAAAGTATAACCAAATTGCAGAGACTATCTTTGATTTTTCAAGAGGGAGAGCGCTATGGAATGTCATCGCTTACTCGTGAATATGCCCAACAGGAATTAGCAAAGCAAAGTGAAATAGAAGTAGAAATGCGCGATCGCTGGATCAATTGGCATTTGGAGTTCTCGAAAAAATATGGCGGCAAAGATTGGGGAGATTGGCACTCACACTATGACTATCTCGAAGCAGAATGGGAAAATCTTGTCTCAGTTCTTGATTGGTGCGCAATCCGCGATCGCTATACTGACGGACGCGATATAGGTGTTAGCCTCGCTTACTACCTCTATTTGTATGGTCACTGGGATCGTGGAATGGCAGTTTTAGGATGGGTAGTCGAATCAGGAGAACGGCGCGAAGATTGGCTCACGGTTGTCCAGCTAAAGGCAATGAGTGGCTGGATCATGCTGATGATGGGACAGCTTGACTATGCAGAACATCATTTGTCCTATGGATGGCAACTTAGTAATGACTATGGCACGATGTTTACACGCTGTGAAATTGCCGATAATCTCGCAATTTTGCATATTCGTAAAGGAGATTACACAACTGCACGTCAATGGAGTGAAACCTGCGATCACCTCACTTTAGAACTTGAAGATCCTGATCGTACACGCTTTCAGATTTATGGATTAGCGACTAAAGCCGACATTTTCTATCAAGAGCAAAATTATCTTAAAGCAAAAGAACTCTATCAAGCTGCCCTAGATTTAGCCTTAAAAATCCAGTGGCAACGCTACACTAACTACACTAGGGGATGGCTTGCCGATATTGCCATCATCGAAGGTGATTTTCCAAAAGCGGAAAAATTATTAATGACTGGATTTATTGCCGCCGAACGCAACCATGATCGGCAAAGAATTGCCTTTTTTGAGCGTTGCCATGCCAAGCTCGAACTTGCAAAAGGCAATCTTGAGCGATCGCAGGAATGTGGTATTAAAGCAAAAGAAAGTTTCTATCGATTAGGAATGAAATTAGAAATGGCTCAAATGGAAGACTTTTTGATAAATCTGCCCTACCCAAATCCATAAGTATCTAAACCATCTAAACCAAAATCTGTACCGTCCGCAAAGCGGGTGATACAGATTTTGGTTTTATTTTTTGTGTGCAAAAACGTTATATTGATCATGTTTAATCATCTTCGTGCGCTAAGCTCATGTCAGAACCTATTTGGTCTTATGTCACCCCCGGTATACCTGACGAATTATTCGATCGCTTACCAGGAATACCGATGAGCAAATGCGAGACGAGGCTATTAATTATCGGTCAGTTGCGTCTCAAAGCAGACTCGATATTGTGGGATATTGGCGCAGGTACTGGGACAATCCCCATTGAGACGGGGTTGCTATGTCCTAAAGGAAAAATTGTCGCGATTGAACGCGATGAAGATGTGGCGGGATTGATTGCCAAAAATTGCCAAAAATTTGGTGTAAATAATGTTGAGATTAAAATTGGCAGTGCACCAGAATGCCTTACAAGTCTGGCAACAGATCCCGATCGCATTTGTATTGAAGGTGGGCGATCAGTATCAGAAATTCTGGAATATTGTTGGGAGCGTTTGCAAAATGAGGGCAGGGCGATCGCAACTACAAATAGTCTGGAAGGTTTATATGCAATTTCTGAAAGCTTTGCCAAACTCCAAGCGCGAAATGTGGAAGTTGTGCAGTCTTCTGTGAACCGTTTAGAAACTCGTGGAAACCGTCAAGTCTTCGCGGCAGTTAGTCCCATGTTCATTATTAGCGGCGAGAAACTGTAACCCCCTTTAATTCCCCCTTAACAAAGGGGAAAAACTAGAAATTTCGTTCCCTCCCCTTTGCAAAGGGGAGGGGGAGGGAGGGGTTAAGAAATTTCGCGAATTTGGGGTTTGCCGTCTTTAAATTCACCAACTAAAATCAGATCGGTAACACCGACAAATAGACCATTCTCTACAACACCAGGAATGTTGTTCAAGGTTTTCTCAAGCTCGGCAGCGTCAGCGATCGCATCAAAGGTCACATCTAAAACCATGTTGCCTTGATCGGTAATCACGGGACCGTCTTTCTTCACACCCATCCGCAGATCAGGCTTGCCACCTAGCTTTTCGACAGCTCTGGTTACAGGAGAAACTGCCATTGGTAAAACTTCGATTGGCACGGCAAAAGTTGAGCCGAGCTTATCGACCAATTTCGACTCATCGACAACAACGATAAACAGAGCTGCAAGTGAATCGACGACTTTCTCGCGGGTATGTGCGGCTCCACCACCCTTAATCAAAGTTTTATTAGGGTCAACCTCATCAGCACCATCGATCGCTACATCAACACGATCAACGTCATCAAGACTCCGAATCGGGATACCATATTTTTTACCCAAGACTGAAGCTTGGAAAGAAGTGGGGATGCCGACAATATCGGTTAGTTCACCTGCGGCAATACGTCGTCCTAGCTCCTCGATCGCAAAGGCAGTAGTTGAGCCGGTACCCAAGCCAACCACCATGCCAGACCGCACCCGTTGCGCCGCTGCGATGCCAACTTCTTGTTTTAACTTTTTAATATCTTCAGCAGAAATACTCATGGGAAATACTTATTTATAAACTTAAAAGTAGTAATTTTAATCCTATCGCACCCTGTGAACAGCAACCAAAAATCAGATTTTCACAGCCTAAAACAAGAGATTAAGGATCAGCTTGAATTCATAGGGAATCAAACTATAGAACCTTGCAAGCACCGCAAAACACTTTTTATGCTGTACGATCCCTAATAGCGATGAATATAACTACATGATGTCAAACCTTTTAGATAACCGCTATCGCGTCACTAGCGTCTTAGGCAGTGGTGGCTTTGGGGAAACCTATTTGGCTGAAGACACCAAAATGCCATCTAACCGTCGATGCGTGATTAAGCAGCTTAAACCTGTTGCTGACAATCCGCGGATGTACGAATTATTACAGCAACGATTTCACCGTGAGGCAGCAGTCTTAGAAACCTTGGGCGAAGAAAGCCGCTACATTCCCAAACTCTATGCAAACTTCGTGGAAAATGGATTATTCTATTTAGTCCAAGAATGGATTGATGGCTTAACGCTTACGGAAACGATTGAACGTAATGGCAAATGGAATGAGAATGCTGTCCGACAATTGATGATCAGTATTCTCCAAACCCTTATCTATGTTCACGATCGCGGTATTATTCATCGAGATATTAAGCCTGATAATATTATCTTGCGTGCTGGAGAGCCAGTATTAATTGATTTTGGGGCTGTTAAAGAAACTCTCAATGTCAGCTCGATTCGTAACTCGTCTCAACAAGCCCATTCGATTGTGATTGGCACACCAGGGTTTATGTCCTCGGAGCAGGCTGCTGGCAGACCATTTTTCGCAAGTGATCTTTACAGTCTTTCACTTACGGCAATCTATGCTTTTACAGGTAAATATCCTCAGGAACTAGGTACTGATCCGCAAACTGGAGAAGTCCTCTGGCAGAAACACTTAACAGGAATTAGCGCTGATTTAAAAGCAATATTTGCAAAGGTTCTGCAATTTGATCCACGCGATCGCTATAGCTCCGCGAGAGAAATGTTAGAAGCATTGCAGCCAACTCAAATATTAAATCAATCTCCGCCAAAACAACCTCCAACTCCACCAGCTATGTCGAATATGCAGACGGTGGCGGTTACACCTAGAGGCTATACTCCGCCTATTATTCCCGATCAACCTGTTTATGTATATCAGCCTCAAAAAGATCCTAAAAAGAAGATCTTTGGTCAATTATTTGTAACAGTAATTGTCGGTGGAGCTGTTGGGGCTGCGATCGCGTTAGGTGTGGTCATCTCTCAAAATGGCGGCATCGTAGCATTCTGGAACAAGTTCTCCCCATTTAATAAATCTGTCGCTAAAGTTCCATTTTATTTTCTGGCTGATTCTGCTTTTGAAGATATTGAAAAAGCAAATCTTAGGGTGGAAAAATTAAAGTCTCTTGGATATAAGGAAGCAGGAGTGTTTTGGATACCTGACTATCCCAATTTAGGAAGCAATAAATTTCAACAGGTATATACCAGCCAATTCAAAGATATTGAAAGTTGTAAGTCTAAGCTCAAGGAGCATCTCAAATTTGTAGAAGATGCGTATTGTGCTCTGGCGAGTCCTAACGAAAAAGATCCAGTACAAAGAATTTCTGGGAGCGATATCCAACAACTTACCGCTTCACCTTCGCCTTTACCTACAGCAACACCATCAAAAACTCCAACCACAACGCCTTCACCCACAAGACCATCTCCAGAACAAGCAGTTCGAGACTATTACAGCCTAATCAACGATCGCCAATTTCAAAACGCATGGCAAAATCTCACGCCCAAATTTCAACGCGATCGAGCTGGCGGATATAAAACTTTTACTGATTGGTGGCAAACTGTAAGTCAAGTCTCAATCAATGGGGCGCGTATTGTTGAATCTAAAGAGAATTCGGCAATCATCGATATTGACCTTACTTATCGCAAAGATAAAGCTATTTTTCCCGAAACTTTGCGGATGAGTCTAGTTTGGAATGAATCCTCCAAACAATGGCAAATCAATGAAACTCAAAGACAGTAATCTAAAATTTGCCAAACAGGCAAACATAGAGTTTAATTTATAGTAGATAGCTAAACCATTAGATCTATAAATGAAAATCTTTGTTTATCACACGCCTGAGTTAGTGCCTGCTGAAGGAAATCCAGATTGCGCGATCGCTGTTGATATTTTGCGAGCAACTACCACGATCGCCACAGCCCTAGCTGCGGGAGCAGAGGGAGTGCAAGTATTTTCCGATCTTGATGAGTTAATGCGCGTCAGCGAAGCACACCCACCAGAGTTACGGATTCGCGTTGGTGAGCGAGGGGGAAAGACCGTAGAAGGTTGTGATTTGGGGAATTCGCCGTTTGACTTTACGCCAGATGTGGTAAAGGGTAAGCGGATTTTTATGAGTACAACTAATGGCACGCGATCGCTGCAAAAAATCGCCAATGCTAAGAGTGTTTTGGCTTGCGCGATGATTAATCTTGGCTCAGTATTGAGGTATCTCCGCGAAACTAAGCCTGAAACTGTGTGGATCGTTGGCTCTGGCTGGGAAGGTAGCTATTCGCTTGAAGATACAACCTGTGCGGGTGCGATCGCCTTCAATCTCGAAGATGAGGCTGATTTTGGTAATGATGAAGCGATCGCTGCCGCAACCCTATACAAAGCGTGGAAAGGTGAGGTTGAAGACTTATTTTATCAAGCGAGTCACGGCAAACGCCTATTAAATCTCAATGGTGCGGAGGACATTGCCTACTGTGCCAAGATTGATGTTGTCGATGTGCTACCAAAACAATCTAGTGCAGGCTTGCTAGTTGCCTCCTAGTGGCACTAGATTGAATAAGCATTAATTTCCCTTGTCGCCATGCCATCGTCTCACGGTTCATCTCTGCTCATGACTCCCTTGGCAAAACAAGTGGCAAATATTACTGGATCGACCTCAAAGCCAGAACGTCTTACTCCACCTCTGAAATGGGCTGGCGGTAAGCGTTGGCTTGTGCAACATTTGCAACATACTTGGCAAAAACATAGCGATCGACGTTTGGTGGAGCCATTTTGTGGAGGCTTAGCGATCGCCTTGGGCTTACAACCTCACAAAGCTTTGTTAAATGACATTAATCCCCATGTTGTCAATTTTTATCAATGTTTGCAAAAGGGATTAAAGCTAGAAATTGACGTTGAAAATGATCGCGAATTTTATTATGCTCAGCGTGTAGAATTTAATCGCCTAATTCATTCAGGACAAGCTGAAACTCCTAAAGCAGCGCAACTCTTTTATTATCTCAATCGCACAGGTTATAACGGGCTTTGTCGGTTTAATCAAAAAGGTGGTTTTAACGTTCCTTTTGGGAAATATAAAACCATAAATTACAATCGAGATTTCACAGTCTATAAGCCGACACTTTCACAATGGAAGTTTGCAAATCTAGACTTTGGTAAAATCAAGGTTAATTCCAATGATCTTATTTATGCCGATCCTCCTTACGATGTTGAGTTTCGGCAATATTCTAAAAATGGCTTTGAATGGTCAGAACAAGAGCGTTTAGCTCAATGGTTAGCCAATCAAGATTGTCCTGCGATCGCCTCTAACCAAGCGACTGATCGCATTCTTGCACTTTACAAAGATCTAGGGTTTGAGTATAAGATTCTTGATGCCCCAAGACGGATTAGTTGCAATGGCGATCGCGTTCCTGCCAAAGAAATGCTTGCTTATAAAGGATTTAATGGGGGACTAGAACTATTATGAGTCTTCGCAATACCGAAACTGGGGCAGTTCTGGAGCGGATGGTATTGCATTCCTTAATTTATGGTGGATATCTCTCGCAGTCCCAGCAATACATTGGCAGCCGACCTGGGGGAGGTAGACACAAAATCGATGTGGTGGCAAATCGTGGCGATCGCAATGTTTTGATTTCCCTGAAGTGGCAGCAGGTTGGCGGCACTGCAGAACAAAAGGTTCCCTTTGAGGTAATTTGCTTGATGGATGCGATGGATCAAAATCCTAATTACCAAAAAGCTTATTTAGTCCTTGGCGGCGAAGGTTGGACTCTTCGTGATTTCTATATCTCAGGCGATTTGCAGCAATATATTCCCTATGGCGATCGCGTAGAGATTGTCACTCTCGAAAGATTTATCATGAAAGCAAATATGGCAAAGCTTTAAGGATATTTTTCTAGATCAAAAAAATCTGATCAGTTTTTTATGTCAAATAAAATTCTCACAATAAATCCACAAACTCGTCCACTGTCAAGCCTGAATCACGAATGATTGTTCTCAAAGTCCCTTTGGCTATAGTTTTATGATTGGGAACGGTTAACTGAGTTGATGGTTCTTGTCGAACTAATGTAATGTGGCTACCACGTTGACGATTGACAACAAAGCCAACTTTTTCTAATGCTTTTATGCACTCCGCACCCGAAATTACAGGGAGTTTACTCATATCAAAATAGCCTTTAACGTTATTATTCGCAAAATAAAGCAAACATGTTTTTTTGGCAATAAAGTTTACTTATAGCGAAATGACTTCGATATTGTCATTGGGAATAGGCTCACCCCGATCTTGTAAAACTTCGATATGCAAAGCGATCGCTTCTTGGATATTGGCTAGAGCTTCTTCTCTAGTTTCACCTTGACTGACACAACCAGCTAAACTGGGAACTTCCACAATAAAATAGCCATCTTCATCGCGATAGAGAAGAACAGTCCTTTTGAGCAAGTTTGGATATGTTGCGACGGTCATAATTAGTCTCCAAAATTTTCCAAAGAATCTTCAAGTAGATCAGCTATAAGTATATGTGATTATTTTTGATCAGCAAGAATTACTGCAATTTTATTAATCGCAATGCTATACCATTTTTGCATTCTGAGAAGTTCTCCATCAAGAGGTAATGTCGGTGGGAAATCGCAGATGTAGTTTAATTCGCGTAACGCCGAGACGATCGCACTAGGAGCAATCCACCATTGCTGGGCAAGATCTAAGAGATTGAGAATCTTGATATTCTCTAAATCGAGAGATTGAACTTGAGCACGAAATTGATCGATAGAAGGAACTGAGGGAATATGAGAACCGAGATAGATATAGTCGGGTTTGGCGATCGCAATTAGCCATTGGAGATGGGTGAAAGATGGAGGCATAGACCAAAGCACGATCGCTTGATAATCTCGACCTCGCTGAGGGCGATCGTAATCGACATCACCTTGAAATTTATCAGCAGGGCGATCGCAGCCATATAGCAATAACGGACGAGGCAAAGGTCTTGGTGCTTCGCTCAATTTTTGCCATTGAGGAAATTTCGTAATTATTGGAGCAGGGTTATATTGCAATTGTAATTGCTTAGGCAAATTTTGAGAACTTTTCATCGCTGTACCTGTTGCCTCGCGAATACCAACTACTTCTAATTCTACTGAAGTTGTATCTTGCCATTGATTAGCCCTTAACTTATAGGCAATATCCACATAATCAGGCACAGGACAATATTCTCCCCATCGCCATGCGATCGCCTTCAGCTTTTCGCCATTGCCCGTATCCAGCGTAAGCGAAAGATGTTTGACTTTATCTTTACCACGAGTTTGTTGAGCAAGTACTCGCACATTTTCGCTATAAAATACAGGATCGGGATTGCCGAGTCCACAAGGTTGGAGGCGATCGCATTGTTGTAGAAGTGTCATTGAGATATCACTGAGGTCAACACGCACATCAATATTAACTAGGGGCATGATGTGACTAGGTAAGATATTCTCGCGATCAGCAAATTCCCTTAGTCCATCTCGCAGTTTTTCTATATTTTCCGCAGGAAGTGTAAACCCTCCCGCAGCCTTATGTCCGCCGCCTTTGTTGCGAATAGTTTTAATCGGTTCATATTCAAGGGCTTGGAAAACATGAAATTCAGGAATCCCCCGTACCGAAAAGCGGACAGTGGCAGTTTGTTCCGCATCATGGGCATCTTCGTAACTACCAATAAATACAGGTGCACCATAACGTTCTACTAGCCGAGAGGCAACAATACCAATCACGCCATGATGCCATCCCTTTCTCTTACTCTTCTCTACTTTCTTTTGGGGAGAGATAGGGATATTTGGGGCAGCAATTGGTGGTAGCTCAGGGATATCCTCAGGTGTTTCGGGATTTACGATTGGTGGGTTTTCAGCGATTGTCTTTGCTGGTTTGCGTTTTGGTTTGATCACCCTCTTTTTTCGTTTCTTGCCTACTGCGGCGACGAGTGCTTGCAGCCTCTCGATTTCAGCTTTCATTACATCGATGACATCAATCTTGTCTACTTGTGTTTCATCAATAAGTGCTTGCAGTTCCGCGATTTTGGCTCTCAATTCGGCAGTGGCATCGATGGGCGCAACAGGCGGTACGAATGGCGATGGTCTAAAATTCCTGTCATTACCAAATTCGTGATGAAACCAGTTGCCTAACTCATGCGCATTTTTGAGGAGGGCGAGGGCTTCGCGTCTGTCATCTTTGACTGTATGAGTGGCGTTGTTGCCTCCTTTACGAATGTTATGGAAAAGTTTAGCGACTTCACGAGAAATGACACCTTCTGCTTCAAGTCGTCTTAGCAAATCTATCTGCGCTTCATCTTCTGCTTGATAATGCTCTGTCTGGTCGGCGATATGCTGGGCAAGACGCTCGGCAAATTGTCGAAGTTTGATGATGCAGGTATTGCTGTCGCTATGGCAATACTGTTCAGCGCGGGCAGCAAGATTTACCAATTGTGGATCATGCTCGCGCAAAAAACTAAAATTCGCTGACTGTATTTCCATTTGCTTCTAACTTAAGTTGCATATTTCTAAACTGACAAACTTCTCAATCTATATCGCTTGTTATCTCTCGTTAGAATTGCTTCATTAGCCATGCGGTGACGGTTGATTGATTTTCTTGGCGACTGCGTTCGAGAACTTGTTCTAAGATTTCAAGTTTGAGTCCAGATAGCACTAAAGATTGACGAATATGATGGCTGCTGCCATCTGGGGTGATCGCAAAGGCGTAGATTTTCATAGTTTGAACATTGACAATCCAATATTCTTTGATGCCTAGTTCTTCGTATTGCAGGCGTTTTGTGCCGAGGTCATCGTTGAATGTGGTGTCAGATATTTCGATGACGAGATCGGGTAAGGGATATTGATCGAGGTCAATGATGCGCGTTCCCCAAGCGATCGCATCGGCATTGTCACCAATGTAATAGGAGACATCGGGCTGAAATTCAGTTTTTCCGCTTTGGCGATAGGAACAGCCATCTTTGGCAGTCATGGGAATTTGCTTTGTGGCAGCATAAAAGGAGAGGGCAAATAGAATTAATGCGTGATCGTTGGCATGATCGGAACCTGTGGACATATCCTCAAATCTCATCTGTTGTTTGTAATAGTAGCTTTTGCGTTTGTCGCTATCGGTTGCATCGGCGATCGCTACAAATTCTGACCAAGGTGCGCTAATCCATGTGTTTAATTGGTTTGAGGCTGGTTTGAGTAATGTGTTCATAATGACTTTACCTAACTTAAACTTTATAATACCAATTCACAAAAGTGTGACTACAATGTTTGTGAATTGAAAACTAAACCCAGTAATGGGTTTCAAATAAAGAAATGGCTACGACATCTCTCTATTTCCCTTGGAATAGGGATAGAGAGTATCCTGCACCTCCCGATCAACTATTACTAAAACTCGCTCTTGGGTAATATCAAAACCCTCTGATTTGAGCTTTGACATATAAGCGATCGCTTCTTGTTCGATCTCTTTACAAAGATCTTGACGTTTACGATTAGTTGCCTCGCATTCTTGCGCTAAAGCGATCGCTTGCCCCATTTCTTCACAAGTTAACAGGTCAATAATTACTTGCGGATTGCCAATTCTCCCGATCGCATTAATTCTTGGACCAAGCCCAAATCCAATCGCTTCAGGTTTCAACCCAGTTTGTTTATCTTTAGCAATTCCCGTCTCGTTAATCAGCGCAATAATGCCAATTACCTTAGATTGAGAAAGTAAACGCAAACCCTTTTTCACCAATCGACGATTAATACCAGTTAACGAGGCAAGATCAGCGATCGTGCCGAGTGTAAATAATTCTAATAAAGGATTTTCTAATTCATCACGTTTGCCGATGCGATCGCTTAATTCCAAAGCCAACACATAGGCAACGCCAACTCCAGCGATCGCTGCATAGGGTGAATTCGGATCAACCTTATATTTGGGATTGAGGATTGCGGTTGCAGGAGGAATTTTGCTAGGGTCTTCGGGAACTTCATGGTGATCGGTGACAATTACAGAAATATTTAAGGATTCAGCAAGAGCGATCGCCTCATAGGCGGCAATGCCATTGTCTACGGTGATGATTAATTTGACATCGCGATCGCGACAATCCTGCACAATCCGCGCATTAATTCCATAGCCCTCCGTCATCCGACTCGGAATTTCGTATTCCACATTGCCGCCTAATAATCGCAAGGTGCGAATTAATAGAGCCGTGCTAGTCATGCCGTCAACATCATAGTCACCGCAGATCGTAATGCGATCGCCATTTTTAATGGCTAATTCAATACGGTCAATACTCTTAATTAAATCTGGAAATTCTTGTTTTGGGTCAGGCAAATCTTCCAGTTCGGGATCAAGAAAAACCTTGGCAGCTTCGGTCGTGTTAATACCGCGATTTAGCAAAACTTGCGCGATTATGGGTGAAAGTCCCGTAGAATCAGCGATCTCTCGTGACAAATCTGGTTGTGGTGAGAAAATCTGCCATCGCTGTTGAGGTAAAACCATGAGAACAATAATATAATTATTAAGAATGTCTTAAAAAATCCGTTGCGAGTCCGAAAACTAATGAGGACTATTCCAACATTACCTGAATCAACCCTACAACTCTTACTATTTATTGACGATCGCCCCAAGGCAAAGGATTTAGTCAAGGAAGTGGAGGAATTTTTGCAACGAGAAAATGATTGCAAATCCGAACTCCAAATAATTAATGTGGCAAGTCAGCCACAACTTGCCGAACTATTTAAAGTCGTCATGTCGCCAGCTTTGCTTAAATTGTCTCCTTTACCAAGACAAACGATCGCGGGGAAAAACATACTTAAACAGCTAGAAAATAGCTTGGATACTTGGAAACAGCAGGTATTAGACAAAACAAATAATCATCCGCCCGAACTTGCTCAGAATATTGACTATATGAATGAAGTTGCACGTCTTGCTGATGACGTGTTTAGACTGTCACAAGAAAAATCTGAAATTGAGGAGCAAATTCGTTTTAAGGATCGAGTCTTAGGGATGCTAGCCCATGATCTGCGAAATCCCTTAACCGCAATTTTATTAGCGATCGATACGATCGAAAAAAGCGGAGACAAAATCGATCCACAAACGGTGTCTCGCTTACTCAAACATGCTCGCAACAAAGCGCGTGATGCTGACAGCATGATCACCGACATTCTTGAAGCAGGACGAGGTGCTAATGCCCAATTTCGTACGCAACGCCAAAAAATCCAATTTGATCAGCTATGTCATAGCGTAGTGAGTGATTTTTATTTCAGTAAATGTCTTGAGGGGAAGCACCAAAAATTAGTCAAGGATATTCCTACCGATTTGCCGCCTGTTTATATCGATCAAGAAAAAATTCGTCAAGTCTTAATCAACCTCTTAGGTAACGCGACAAAATACACCCCCGAAGGCGGCAAAATCGAGCTAACAGTTATGCATCGTACTTCTCAGAAGATTGAAGTTAGCATTACTGACAACGGACCAGGGATACCTGCGGAAATGCGCGATCGCGTTTTCGAGGAGCGTTATCGACTAGAACGTGATGGCGATGCTGATGGCTATGGTATTGGCTTATCACTTTGTCGCCGCATTATTACCGCGCATTATGGTCATATCTGGGTGGATGATGCGATCGGCAAAAAAGGCAGTTGTTTCCGATTTACGCTTCCCGTTTATTAATCAAAAAAAAGAGGGTGTAAAACACCCTCTTTTTTTGATTTGAATTTTACCAATTTACATTTGCAGACGCAGTAATTGCGATCGGATGTAGCCATCTAAATAAAACAATCGTAATTGCAACACCAATATAAGCAGGGCGCACAAATTCTTTTAGAACTAATTGCTGACGGCCTTGAGCGATCGCTACAAATGGCATTATCGATGTTCGCTCCTTCACAGCCAAGAAAGCATCTCCATAACGCTTAAACAAACGTTGATCACCATGCCACACAGCGAATAAATGGTAAACAACCAACGCGATCGCCGTTACCAATGTAAAAGATGTTCCTAACCACAGGGCATGGGCTATACCCCATAGACATTGACCAATCATTTGTGGATGACGACAAATACGAATGATCCCCGTTTCAAATAAATGTACCTCTGGCTTTTTGATTGCGGCTACTTCAGTTAAGTTAAACGTAGCTGGATAGAGAAAAAGGAAGGAAATTGCTGAAAGAATTAAGACAAACTCACTTACGCCTGTAACTCCTTGCACATTCCACAACTGCGCCCCGTCATAGCGATGGTTGAAGAAATAAATCAGTAATACTACGGCAAGGGGAATGCTAACTAGTGCAAAAATCACCCGATATAGCCTTGCGCCAATCCGCTCCTCAGCCCACATCCGTAATTCGGCAAGCCCACTATGGGCGATCGCAAAGGTCAAAATCAGACCCAGCATTAGAAAATGGGTGAAATAAGTCGAGAAGAAGGAGCTAAGAGAGGTCATATTAAAACTTTTAACTTTAGTGAGGGTGGTGCTTTGCACCACTCTCACTAGTTTATCCATATTTAAGTTTAAAGCGTAAAATCAGTAGGTTCAAAATCAAGGTAATGCCATTAGCAAGGTAAATCGGTGCAGCATTGACCAATAAGCCATAAATTAGCCAGAGTGTTATCCCTCCAATAAAAGTAACCAACATAGGCAAAGAGATATCCTTAGTTGAGTGCGATCGCCAAACCTTTATTACTTGGGGCAAAAAGGCAATAGTTGTCAGAGAAGCAGCCGTAAATCCAAGAATATTGGTGAAATCCATTAGTTCAATAAATAGGATAATTTGGGATGTTCTGCCAAGCAGAACATCCCAAATTAGAATTAAATCATATGAATCAGCGCATTATCGGCATCACAGGAGGCATTGCCACAGGTAAAACCACTGTCTCTGATTATTTACATCAGACCTATGGACTGCCAATTCTTGATGCTGATTTATATGCTAGACAAGCTTTAACAGGCGATCGCCTTGCAAAACTTCGCGATCGCTATGGCAAATTAATATTTGATGATCAAGGAAACCTTGATCGCCGCAAGTTGGGCGCGATCGTATTTGAGAGTGAACTTGAGCGTCAATGGCTAGAAGGACTAATCCATCCCTATGTCCAAGAATGCTTAATTGCTCAAGCAAAACATTTAGAGCCATCAACAGTGGTAATGGTGATTCCTTTGCTGTTTGAGGCAAAAATGCAAGAATTAGTGACCGAAATTTGGGCGATCGTTTGCGCTCCCCAGCAACAGTTACAAAGACTAATTAACCGCAATCATCTTTCAGAATCCGAAGCATTACAAAGAATCTCTAGTCAAATGTCTCAATCCGAAAAAATTGAGTTGGCTGACGTAGTAATAGTTAACTCAGACGATACCGAAGAGCTATTCTTTCAAGTTGATCGTGCGCTATTTAGCTCATCAATCATCAGAATCACAGATTAGACGGATTTAGGGATGACACAGATTCTTCGATGGAGAGGCGGGAAGTTGTAAACAATTTAACTCAAACAAAATCCGTGAAATCAAATAATCCTTTTAATCCGTGATTCCGACAGTATTTATCGCCCATTCACGTACCTGCCGAATCAAAGCATTTTCTTTGAGATTCTAAATCATCGGCGATCGCACGATATGTCTCCCACCTGATCGATGGCAGCAATATATGATTACTTGCGCGATCGCTAGATTTAGGCAGAATTGCCGTCATGTTATTGCTGCGGTCTTTCTGGAGTTGTTGCTGGAGTTGGAGCAGGCAAATTTAAGGGGATTGGTTGTGCATTTGGTGCGGTCTGAGTTGCAGGAGCAACCTGTGCTGGAATCGGAGCCGTTACCGTTGCTTTAGTCAGCCAACCGCCACTAAGCATTACTGTTAATCCCAAAAAAGCTGCGGTTAAGAACCAAGTGACTCGATTAAGTGCTGTTTCAGCACTTTTTGTACTTGAGAACAATTGAGCTTGACCACTAAAGCCACCCAAACCATCACTTTTAGGACTATGTAATAGAATTAAGACCACTAAGCAAATAGCAACAATAGACCAGACTATTTTTAAGGTTTCGTACATTTTTAGATAGTTTTCTTTATATGGTTTTCTATAAACAGCTTAACGCATCAACAATTAGATTAGAAACTAGATGTATTGCATTGCAACACATCTAGTTTCTTTACGCAAATTGTTGCCCTAACTCAATCGGGTTATGCACTGTAATTCGTTTTTTTGAAATCGCGATCATCTTTTGCTTTCGCAAATCGCCAAGCAATCGAGTTACCGTTACTCGCGTAGAGCCGATCGCTTCCGCGATCGCCTGATGTGATAGCTTCAAATCAATTGTTACACCATCAGTTGAAGGCGAACCAAAATCACGACAAAGAATCAACAAGAAGCTGACTAACCTTGATCCCATGTCCCGATGGGCAAGCGTCTCAATCATCATCTCCGTTTGCAAAATCCGCGACGACAATCCGCGCAATAACACCATCGGCAACTCAGGATCTTCCTTCAACGCCTTTTCGACCTGATCAATCGGCACAGAAAGCAGCTCAACAGGCGTAAATGCAACTGCGTGATAAAAGCGGTCAGAGCGATTGCCTGTAATCAAAGACAAAACACCAAACACACTATTTTCACGTAACAGAGCAACAGTAATTTCTTCACCTGCTTCGTAAACTCTAGAAAGTTTTACTGCGCCTTTAACTAAAAAGTAAAAACGCTCAGCAGGATCACCAGGGAAAAAAATCGTCTTACCGCGTTCAAACGTTTCCGTCATGGGTGGGAACATTCCCCCATTCATTTCGCGAAAGACTTCAACAAGAGCACGGTCAACCAATCTTATATATCCTCTTTAACCAAAAATAAAACAATATATAAAGCATCATTTGTACCAATTCTAAAAATGACGTTGTCATTTTTAGAATCCAAAAACCTTGATGGGTTTTACTTTTAATTCATGGAATGGTTGCATTACTTTCATGAATTGGTATTAGAGCTTATTCAGACTAGAAAACAGATAAAGCATCAAAAGTTGCAATCAATTGTGAAAGCTAATCTTCAAGAAAGTATTAGCAACTTTAATGAGTGCAGTTTTAGGATTTTCGGCATCAGCGGCGCTGAAAATCCTAAAATTAGTTCTGATCACAATTGCTAGGAAAGTATGCCACCACACAATCAAGTTTAGTAACACATGTTATTTTTCATCTTATATACAGAGTAAAAATACAAGTAGTTTCACCGCACATAGCCTTCAAAGTAATGACTTTAGAAAGCCGTGAAAAAACTTTTAATTCGCCCAAATAGGTCGTAATTTAGAAAGCTTATCTGCAAATAGATATAAGTATTCTCAATTAAACTTACTACATAATTACAATTTGTATCATACTGTACGTTTTCTTAAATTAAGTATGATTGTGAAAATAATTGCGAAATAAAAACTGACCCTTTTAGAGATAAAAAGCGATCGCTATCTAAACATGCTACTTACCGAAGTATCTTCGTGAACTCGCCAGATTGTCTCGCCAAGAAGGTCAGCAACAGATAGCACCCGTAATTGAGGAAAATAGTTTTCCTGTCTTACAGGTGTTGAGTTAGTCACAATTACTTCTTCAAACACGCCACTAGATAAGCGATCAATTGCTGGAGGCGAAAAAATAGCATGGGTTGCACAAGCATAAACCTGTCGCGCCCCCTCTTTTCTCAATAGCTTAGCCGCTTCATAGATAGTTCCAGCCGTATCAATCATGTCATCGACAAGAACAGCAGTTTTACCCGACACATCTCCAATCACATTCATCACTTCAGCCACGTTGTGGCTTTGGCGACGTTTATCAATGATTGCTAAAGGAGCGTCATCAAGTTTTTTGGCAAAAGCACGAGCGCGAGCAACTCCCCCTACATCTGGTGAAACCACCACCAAGTCAGGTAGCTTCTTTTCATTGAGATAGTCAAATAAAACTGGAGAGCCATAGACATGATCACAAGGAATATCAAAATATCCTTGAATCTGAGCTGAGTGTAAGTCCATCGCAATCACGCGATCGGCTCCAGACTGCACGATTAAGTTAGCAACTAATTTCGCAGTGATAGACTCTCGTCCTGCTGTCTTGCGATCGGCTCGTGCATATCCATAGTAAGGCATCACTGCGGTGATCTGTCTTGCTGACGCGCGACGGCAGGCATCAATCATGATCAATAATTCAGTTAAATGGTCGTTAACAGGGCGACAGGTGGGTTGAATCAGATAAACATCACAACCCCGAATCGATTCCTGTACTTGCACATAGACTTCCCCGTCAGCGAAGTTTTTTCGCACCATAGGCCCTAGTTCTATACCTAAATAACGGGAAATCTCTTGGGCAAGTGGCAAGTTTGCTGAGCCAGCAAACAGCCTAAGTCGGTCTTCACCACTATTTAAAGAAGGTAGTCGGTGAATTCCATGCCTAGTAGTCGTTAAGTGTGTCACTGCAATTTATCAGGAGGTAACATAGCCATCATTCTATTGTCAGGCTTAATCCGCTATTCGCACTATCTGTTTATGATTTAATTAGATATTTTTTTCAGCCAGCATGAAATAAGAGCCGTAAATTAGAAGCACAGCCTCTAAATTTATGGCTCTTATTTAGGTGGGCGGCGACGTTGTAAAAAATCGGGAATATCAAGTCCTGGCTTACTAAGCTTAATTTCAGGCTGGGAAGTGCTGGGCATTGAAGAAGCTGACGTTCTTGGTTGCGCACTAGGAGGCAGAGGTTGAACTTTTTTAGAAATTTGTGGTGGGATCGCTGGATGTGATTTGGGAGCAAAGCCAGTCGCAATTACCGTAATCCGAATCTCACCATCCATCTTGGGATCAATCACTGCACCAAATATAATATTCGCATTTTGATCAACAACTTCATAAATCGTTTCAGCTGCTGCGTTGACCTCATGCAATGTCATGTCTTCGCCACCTGTGATGTTAAAGACGACCCCACTTGCCCCTTCGACTGAAGTTTCTAGTAAAGGTGAGGAAATAGCAGTCATAGCTGCTTCTCTGGCTCTAGACTTACCTGAACCGATGCCAATGCCCATCATTGCTGATCCTGCATCTGCCATAATTGCTCTTATATCGGCAAAGTCAACATTAACTAGACCGGGAATCATAATAATGTCCGATATACCCTGTACTCCCTGACGCAGGATATCATCCGCAACTCGAAAAGCTTCTTGGACTGGGGTTTGCTCAGAAATCACAGAGAGTAACTTATCGTTGGGAATAACAATCAGAGTGTCAACGCGACTCTGTAGACCTGCAATTCCTTCTTCCGCCTGCTGCCCACGCCTTCTACCTTCAAAGGTAAAGGGTCGGGTGACTATACCGACTGTCAAAGCGCCAGCCTCTTTGGCTACCTCAGCGATAATTGGTGCGGCTCCTGTGCCAGTGCCGCCCCCCATACCTGCAGTAATAAATACTAAATCTGCTCCTTCAACAGCCGCAGCGATGTCATCTCGAGACTCTTCGGCAGCCTTCTGCCCAATCGCAGGATTACCACCAGCACCTAGCCCTCTGGTAAGTTTTTGACCCATCTGAAAGCGCTTAGATGCGGATGACTGTAGCAATGCTTGAGCGTCGGTATTAAACGACCAGAACTCCACACCGACTACATCGCTTGCAATCATGCGATTTACAGCGTTACCGCCGCCGCCGCCGACACCAATCACCTTAATTTTTGCAACACTGCCCAACATGATATTATCCGCTTTTGCATCAACGCCTAACTGCTGCTTCATACGATTGTGAGAGTGACTTAGGTGTAGTCTAGAGTTATTTGAAAACTCAGAAAGTTCATCCATTTGCACGTCTACTTCTCCGTTTTCCGAACCATTTGAGTCCAAATCTGACCAGTCATTTTGAGATGTCATTTATCGAGGGATGTCATAAATAGAATCGTTTTACTGATGCTCTCTAGATTTTGCTAAGCTTAAACCCCATTCGAGTGAAAAGTTCGAGTAACAGTTTAAACCTACCAGAAAAAAATAATAATAGCCTTAAAACGACAGTTTAAGATTTTGTTTCAGAAGATTTATCTTTGGATGGCAAATTCATTTCCAAAATCGGATTACTGGGCTGACTAATATCAATGTGGCTAAAACTTTTTGATTTCAATCTTTCGGGCAAGGCTCTCAGTCGATCAAGAGTCTCTAACTGTGTGGTAAATAGTGATGGTTTGTATGTGCCACAATATACCAGACCGAGCTCTGTAGTCAAAATAAGATTTGATTCATCTCTAGCATCTACTTGCGAAATTTTGACCTGACTCTGGCTAATTTGGCGATAAAGGGTTGACCATTGACCAATCACCTTATCATTTGGCTCTAAGACCACGAGATTAGGTTTATTAATATTTGATGGATAAGCTTTAGCAGATACCCATATGCCTTCAGTGTCAAGAAACCCTTTTTGACCTTTGCGTGTAGATTTAGCGATCGGCAAACGTTCTTGGACTTGAACAGTCAACTTGGACGGGAAAATGGTGCGCGAAACTAAAACCTTAGAAACTGGGGCATTTGCTTCTAATTGGGTAGCGATCAATTGAGGTTGAATTTGAAAAATCGACTGTGGATATTGAATAGCTAGGGATTTTTTGATGGTTTCCTTGGAAAGTAGATTGTTACCCTCAATCTCAATTTGGTTAGCACTACGTAACTGCCACTCTGGGAGCATGGCTATCCAGAGCATCGCGCCAGTAAGTCCTGTGATGAATGTTAACTGCCAAATGCGTTGAAAGATGCGAATGCGGCGTTGTTTCCGCAGTTGTTTGCGGCGAGCCACATAGTCTGCCTCTCCAGTGGAGATAGGGAATTCAACCGTCATCTTTGCTCCTACTAGTTCATAGTGCTAGGAGTCAGATGATGGGCTACTAGCAAATTGTCGTTCCAGCATAGCAATGATTTCTTCCCGTCGGGTGGAAATAATTAAGGGATCATTAGATTTAGGGCGTAAAAACATTACTTGTTCTTTTCGCTTGTAGTTTGATGTTTGTTGTTTATCCATTAATGAATGGATAGCCTTAACAAAAAATATACCTGCACTTATTACTAAGAGTATAGACACTGAGATGTAGATAACCGCTGCGATCGCCATATCTGTAATGGTTGATTCAAAAGTGCTGATATCACAATAGATGAGCAAATCAGGTTTTTCAACTAGAGTTACAAAAATGTATAGATTTGCTTTGCAAACCTTCATAAACCCATGTAAAAAGTAACCCCTTCGCATTGATTTTTTCCAGCAAAGGTACGGAGAACGCGACAACCCAATGAGATTTGATGTTGCTAATGGTTCGGTATAATCGGGCTTGATTAACAATTCAGCAACATTTAGCAACACATTTAGTAATAATTAGGAGCTTTGCACGATATGCAAGAGCAGGGAACGATCAGCATTCATACCGAGAATATCTTTCCCATTATCAAGAAGGCTTTATATTCAGAGCGAGATATCTTCTTGCGGGAATTGATCTCTAATGCCGTAGATGCCATCAGCAAACTTAAGATGGTCTCCTACGCTGGTGAAACAAATCACTCTGCCGATCCTGAAATTGTGGTGACGATTGATAAGGAGAAAAAAACTCTAGCGATCGCAGATACTGGTATCGGCATGACAGCGGATGAAGTAAAAAAATATATCAACCAAGTTGCATTTTCTAGTGCCCAAGAATTTGCTACTAAATATGCGAGTAGTGGCACTGGCGATCAACAAATTATCGGTAATTTTGGTTTAGGCTTTTATTCGTCATTTATGGTGGCGAGCAATGTTGAGATTGATACATTTTCCTACAAAGAAGGTGCAGAGGCAGTTCATTGGTCTTGTGATGGCTCAACGACTTTTACACTTGATGATAGCGATCGCACCAATGTTGGTACGACGATCACGTTGACTCTGCAACAGGATGCTGAAGAATATCTAGAAGAAGCATCGATCAAGCGGATGATTCGCAACTATTGCGACTTCATGCCTGTGCCGATCAAGCTCAACGATGAAGTCATTAATAAACAAACGGCTTTATGGGATAAATCACCTAAATCAGTTACTAAAGATGAATATTTAGAGTTTTACCGTTATCTCTATCCTTACCAAGATGATCCTCTGTTTTGGATTCATTTGAACACAGATTATCCGTTTGTGATTAAGGGAATTCTTTATTTTCCGAAGATGAAGGCGGATATTGACCCAAATCGAGGTCAGATCAAACTTTTTTGCAATCACGTTTTTGTCAGCGACAATTGCGATGATGTGATCCCTAAGTTCTTGATGCCTTTGCGTGGGGCAATCGACAGTACCGATATTCCTCTGAACGTATCACGGAGTTTCCTGCAAGGCGATCCCAAGGTTCGTAAGATTCAAGATTTTATTGCTAAGAAAGTAGGCGATCGCCTAACTGCTCTTTACAGCGACTCCCGCGAAGAATTTCTGAAGTGCTGGCAAGATATCAGCATTTTCATGAAGTTTGGTTCAATGAATAGCGACAAGTTTTATCAGCAAGTCAAGGAGATCTTGGTGTATGCCACCACTAGTGAATCTGATGAAGTCAAGAGCGAAAGCGGTAACTATACAACCTTGCAAGCTTATCTAGAGCGCAACAAGGCTGAACACGAAAATCAAGTGTTTTACACTTCTGATCCGATCGCTCAGGGTACATATGTAGAATTGCATAAAAACCAAGGCTTAGAAGTTCTGACCTTTGATGCATTTATTGATAGTCACTTCATTAATTTCCTTGAGCGCGAATTTAAAGATATTAAATTTGCCCGTGTTGATGCTGAAATTGATGAGCGTCTAGTTGACAAGGGATCGAATACTGAGATTGTCGATCCCAAAACCAATAAAACCAAGAGCGATCATCTCCAAGATATCTTCCGTGATGCATTGAATAAACCTAAATTGGTAATTCGCACTGAGGCGATAAAAGCTGAAGATGTTGCTTCTGCCCCACCTGCAATCATTCTCCTACCAGAATCAGCACGACGGATGCAGGAGATGATGGCGTTGATGCAGCAAGGAACAGTGAGCTTCCCTGAAGATCATGTGTTGTTGGTCAATACGTCTCATCCGCTTATGCAGAAGTTGATTGAGCTTGATAGCAGTCAAATCCTTGTAGATGGAAAATCAGAATCAGCAGATCTAGCTAACTTGATTTGTACCCATGTCTATGACTTAGCACTGATGGCACAGAAGAGCTTTGATGCTGATAGCATGAAGGGCTTTTTGCAGCGCTCTAATCAGTTGCTTACTAAGTTGACTAGCAAAATTTAAACTATAAATTGCGGCGCTCCGCGCCACAATTTATAGAAAAAAAGGAGGGCGCTCTGCGCCATCCTTTTTTAATTTATGGGATTTAAAACAACAATTGGTTGTAACCCAGATTCAATAACTTCACTTACACCTAAAAAATTTTGATTGCGATCGCACATTCTTACGAACTGCGAAAGGATATTCTCACCTTCTGCAAGAACATCCTTGATTGCAATCACCTGTCCCATGCACCAACGTTTTGTCGCATTTTCATCAAGAAACAGCATTGGTAAAAAATGTAACCCATGATCAGGTGCAAGGACTTCAAAATTACCAGAGCGCAATAGCTCCGCAATTTGCTCAAAAGACAAACTAGAATTTAAATCAAAACCATTGCTATAGGTGCGTCTTAGACCTGATAAAGTCGCGCCACATCCCAGCTTTTCCCCTAAGTCACGCGCAATTGAGCGAATATATGTACCTGACCCACAGGCGATCGCTACATCTAGTTCTGGATAATCCTCCTCAGCCCAATTTAAAACCCGAATATCGGTAATATCAACCTCACGCATTGGTACATCATCTAATGTGATCTCACCGCGACGCGCCAAATCATAAAGACGTTTACCATTAACTTGAATCGCACTAAAGGCAGGGGGACGCTGGGTGATTTTGCCTTGAAATAAGGACAGGAATTTTTGAATTTCAGTAAGCGTTAAATTTGGACAGGGGCGATCGCTAATTACTTCACCTGTAATGTCATCGGTATTGGTAACCAGCCCAAAACGAATTTTGGCAACATAGGCTTTACCCGCTGGTAAAAATCTTAAAAGTCTCGTGGCATTGCCAACGGCGATCGGTAAAACCCCAGTAGCCATTGGATCTAAAGTGCCGCCATGACCAATTTTCTTTTGCTTCAGTAATTTTCGTAATTTACTCACGCAGTCATGAGCAGTAATAAATGGCGGCTTATCGATACTAATAAATCCATTGATCATAAAAATTACAAAAACTATGACGTTTTTTAATTAAACCTTAGAAAGTGTATGGAGGAAGGCATATCGGTCATACTGTCTATGGTTTGTGCTTTTGGAGTTTCCAGCGTCACAGGTCTTGGAAACTCCAAAATTGGGCTCATAATCAGAATTGCTAGATTATTCTTAACATTTAGACTTTAGTCCAAGATTATGATGGTTAGGAGGTTTGGTCATCCGCGTAGGAGACTAAATGAAACGAAAGCAAGGAAAATCTGTCATAAAATATAGATAGTAGATCAAAGAAAAATTTCTTTAAAGTTGTATCTGTCTTGAAAAATACTCTAGACTCGTACACCACATTCATGCCTATCGTTAGCTTTCAATACTTTATGTTTTTGCTTTCACCATTTGTGATGTGGGGTGAGATAAGTTGGCTCGATTAGTATTCGGAGATATTCATGGTCAGTTTGATGGCTTAATGAAGTTAATTGACTTCATTAAGTGTAGTTCTAGTGACAAATTGTTCTTTTTGGGCGACTTGATCGATCGCGGCGAGCGCAGTGCTGACGTTGTGAAATGGGTAATAGACAATGGTCATACTTGCCTCAAAGGAAATCATGAGCAAATGTGTCTTGATGCTTTTAGCAGTAATGAAGCATCATTAATCTGGAAAGGTTGGTTACTAAATGGCGGTGCTAACACTCTGACAAGCTATGGAGAAGGACGTTTACCAGAAGCACATCTAGAGTGGATGAAGCAATTACCGCTTTATATGGATTTAGGCGATGTATGGCTAGTCCATGCAGGTTTAAATCCTAATTTACCGATTGAATTACAGGGCGCAGCTGAATTTTGTTGGATTCGTGAAGAATTTCATAGTGCTACCGAGCCTTTCTTTGAAGACAAAATTATTATTACTGGACATACAATCACCTTTGTGTTCCCGGGAGTAAAGCCAGGGAATTTGGTATTTGGTAAGGGCTGGCTTGATATTGATACTGGTGGATACCATCCTAAGAGTGGTTGGTTGTCGGCATTGGATATCGATTCGGCAACAGTGTATCAGTGCAATACTTTTACCAATGAGTTAAGGGTAAATTCCCTCTCAGATATCACAACTGTGATTGAGCCAATGCCGACGCGATCGCAAAGATTAAAAATTGGCAAGACCAATGCTACAAAACGAAGATGGTCTTGGGTATAACAAATGCGCGGCTGCCCTTCGGGTGGCAGCGCATTTGTTATGGAGACAATATAACTTGATACAAATCAGGGCGACGATCGCGAAAAAATCCAAATGAAGCCCGATTAAGTCGAACTAGATCGAGATCAAAACTGGCTAAAATTACACCTTCCTCGGTGTCATGTAACTCTGCAACCTTATCGCCGCGATGGTTAGCTATAAAGGAATGACCATAAAAAGTTTGATTTCCCTCTAAGCCGATCCGATTTGCTGCTGCCACAGGGATCACATTACTAACGGCATGACCAATCATGGCGCGTTGCCAAGGATCTTTGGTATTTAGATTTGGCTCCTCTGGCTCAGAGCCGATCGCAGTTGGGAATAGCAAAATTTCGGCTCCCATCAGTACCATCGCTCTGGCACATTCAGGAAACCACTGATCCCAACATATGCCCACGCCAATTTTGCCAAAAGCAGTGTCCCAAACTTTAAAGCCTGTGTCGCCACCACGGAAATAGAATTTTTCTTCATAGCCAGGTCCATCGGGAATATGGCTTTTGCGATAGACTCCTAGCAATGAGCCATCAGCATCAACCATAGCAAGACTGTTGTAATAGACTTGTCCTGACTTCTCGAAAAATGAAACAGGAATTACCACATTTAGTTCTTGAGCCAGCTTTTGAAAATGTGCAATCGTCGGATGATTTTCCACAGGTTGCGCCCAATCAAAAAAGAGATCGCGCTCTTCTCGACAAAAATAAGGGCTTTCAAATAATTCTGGTGGCAAAATCACCTGTGCGCCCTGATGAGCTGCTTTGCTAACTAAGTCAGAGATCTTAGCAACATTAGTAACTACATCAGCATTGAGAGATGCTTGAATAACAGCGATCGTGACAGTTTTAGAAGATGACATCAGGATATTAGAATAGAAACGTTAAAATGGAGTTACATAACTGTTGCGCTAGCGTGAGGCGGCGCGTAGCGCCGCCTCACGCTTCTTTGGGGTTGGGTGGCGACAGCTTTATCAATAGCCTAGCGCAGTCACGAAAACATTCATGAAACAACTTGTTATTTTATTGATTCAGTTTTATCGATTATTTATTTCACCATTATTTCCACCGAGGTGTCGATTTCAACCTACTTGCTCGCAATATGCTTTGACAGCGATCGATCGCTTTGGTTTATTCAAAGGAGGGAAGTTAGCTGTTAAACGAATTTGTAGTTGCCATCCTTGGAATATTGGTGGATACGATCCTGTGCCAGAACTGCTAGTTCATCAAGATGAGCCAACATCATTGCCTTGATGCAGATTGACATAACAATAAATCTTGCACAATCTCCACAATATTATGCAGAGTAATGTCGTCGCGTCTTAAATAAGTGCGCAAATCTAAAATTGCATGTTCATATTCCTGATTAAAGCGATAGGCTACTATTGGTTGCAACTCTGTATGCGGATTCTTTAGGACTTTCATGATGCCAGTCCGCACATTGCCAATTAGTTCGCGAGAAAGATCAGAAACAGCTTTTTGTCTTAAGATGCGAAACCCGCGCACACTCGTAGCATACATTGCTGGCAATCGATTGAGTGCATAGGCAGCCACCTCACCTTTGTTAAATTGCTGACTTATTTCGGGTGTAGCTTTCTCGATTATTTGAAACACAAGATGTTCTAGTACATTTACTATTCCTAATTCAGCTCCCAACGTATAGGCTTCTAAGGCTCTATATTCCATTTCTAAGGCATCCTTAGCCCGGTTATCACTAGACCATGAATCCTCGGAGGTTTTTAGATGAGAGTCCCAAGCTTTTTGCTGTTCTAGTGCAAAGGCTTCTTGCTGCTTTTGAACTCGCTGCTTTTGCATAAACCGTTTTGAACTAGAAAGAATTGTGCGGTGCTGATGATTTAAATCATTAACATCTTGTAATCGAGTTTCTTCAATATCTTGAATTACTGTTTGATCCTCTAAATTATTAATTTGGCTAAAGCGCGAACATTGATCAGACAGATTCCTAACAATGATGGGGACATCTCGCCATCGTAAATGTTGGCGTTTGAGTAGTTGGTTGAGTTGGTGTAATACCCCTGCATTATTTAGAAATAAGTGCTTAGGTAAAGGCGTAGTATCACGCAACGGGTCGCCCAATAAATTAGCTTTAATGCCACGATTGATTGTTTGAGATATTTGTGGATATAGTTTAATTAAAGAATAGTCATATTGATATTTCCAGCCAATCATTGACGTGGCAAATAATGGAGGTAGTCGATTAAGTGTATAGGCTACAGCTTCTTCAACTTTAACTTTTGGTTGTAGCTGTGGGCGTAGTTGTTGGATTTGAATTCTAACTTCTTTAACAACTATCTCTTCTAAGACATTGATAAATATATACATAACGCGATGTGCAACTAAGAAACAGCAAAAAGAGAAAGGTGGCGCAATGCGCCGCCTTTCTCTTTTTAGTATAGTTACTTATTGAAAAAGAAGGGAGGCTGCCACTCATTTTTTAGGTTGTATATCCTACAGCTTTAACAAAGACTGGCGACAGCTACTCCCTTCCCACCAAAGAAATAGCCATATAAAACCAAGAATTAGCGTTGCGGCGCTTCGCGCCGCAACGCTAATTCTTCACTGGAAAGGGAGTATAAAATATAAGGAAGGGAGTCTACGACTCCCTTCCTTATATTTACCCTAAACGATAGCCGAATCCTCTGACAGTAACAATATGCTTAGGATCACTAGGATCAACTTCGATTTTTTCACGCAGCCAACGAATATGCACATCGACAGTTTTGCTATCACCAACGAAATCTACACCCCAGACTTTTTCTAGCAGTTGCTCCCTTGACCAGACGCGGCGCGGATGACTCATAAATAGATCGAGCAACCGAAATTCTTTGGGAGAAAGATTGATTTCCGTTTCGTTGATCGTAACCCGACACTCATCGGGATACATAATGATATCGCCAAACTTATAAACCGTGGCATTAGTTGCTACAAAGTCACGACGGCTTCGGCGTAGCAAAGCGCGGCAACGGGCTACGAGTTCTCTCATTCCAAAAGGCTTACTGAGATAATCATCGGCTCCAACCTCTAAACCGACAATCCGATCAGATTCATTACCCCTAGCACTAATCATCAATACAGGAACATTATTGCCTTCGTGACGCAAAATGCGGCAGAAGTCTAATCCATTTATTGATGGCAACATCACATCCAAAATCACTAAATCCAGTCTTGCCGCAGTCTTCGCAACTTGCAAAGCACTGTAACCATCTTCAGCCAGTAAAACACTGTAACCTTCTTCACGCAAAGATAATGCGATCGCCTCTTGAATAATCGCTTCGTCCTCCACTACTAAGACACAACCGAGAGTATTTTTAGGAGTCGCGGGAGCTTGTTCTGTTAAGAGCATAAAAAAGTTTTATTAGGTTGGTCTAACCGTATCCAATTTTACATTGATTACAAACTAATTATGTAGTCAGGTTTGAATTTTGTTGCGCCTTAGGCACAGCAAAATTCAAACTTAATTATGGCAGTGAGAAATTAGGAATCAAGGATTTTGCTATATTTCTTAGGGTTTGATTGAGCGATCGCGCAATCTGGATATGAGGTTCATCGGATTCAATCGGCAAAATCTGAGTCATGTTGCCATGACTAAATTGTTGAATGACTAGATTTGCTGCTTCTAAACCTGTGACATAGGCTTTTTCCTGTGACCATGAGCCGTGATTGGTAATTACCCAATCCCCACTCATATATAAATTTGGGAAACTGGTAATGGCTCTAAGCAAATGCTGATAACTGCCAGGGGCAAAATGGGTCACTGCACGAGGCAACCGAATTACACTGCTATCGATAACTTTAGCTGCTTCAAATTCTGGTAAACAGGAAACAAGATATTTCTGGACGATCGCCACAATTTCTTGATTATCGAGGGGCAAGAATTGATTTGCATGATAAAAATCGACTTCGATCACAGAGCCTGTCTCATCAGCATATTCATCATGTAGCGCATTGAGATCAAAAAATGTCCAGCCTGTAGTCACATCAAAGCCAAAGCAGGCATTAGATGGACGGGGAATCTTGATTTTGCGATCGAACCATAGCCTTACCGCCAATACATCGATCGCACCTAAGTTCATCAAGTTACGAAATTCTCTACGTTTTTGTAAAGCAGGGCTACTAGAGACAATTTTCTGCATTCCCGAAATGCCTACTGAAAAAATTACAGCATCGGCTTCAAAGCTTTCATCGCCACAAATTACTCCCGTAACTTTGCCAGAATCATTAACTTGCACATCACTAACACGTCGCTCGGTGAGGATTTTGCCGCCAAGATCTTTAATGCGATCGCACCAAGGTTTAAAGATCTTTTCGCCGACAGTGCCGCGACACCAAACCACATCAAAATCTGCTTGATGCGCCAAGATGAAGTAATACAGCATTCCCAAAGCTGCCGCCGCCGAGCATTGTTCCCCAGGGGCAAAGAGTCCGACTAACAGCATTGGCTCAAAGGATTCACGATAAAGTCGTTCCGATACGCCATATTGACGGAATAGTTCGCGGGCAGTGATACCGTCGTAACGCTTCCATGCATCGTCGGAATTATCAAAATCTACAACTGCATACATTAGAGGTAATGCTGACAGGCGATCGCTTAATGGCAATCTTTTAAACTGCGTATAAGCAAATGTGCCAAGGGGTGAAGGCAAGCGCGGCAAGTCTTGAAAAATTGGGGATTCAACTTCTAAACCTGCGGGAGAATATTGAGCTGATCGCGTCCAATCCGTAAATGGATCAAGCTCTAATTCTTTAACTAAGGAAAAAATATTGCAGTAGGGATACCAAAAGCCATGAATGCCAGCTTCAACGGATTTTCCCCCTTGTGTTTTCCAACCTGCAACTAGTCCACCTGCTTGGGCTCCCGCCTCTAGAAGGGTTACGTCATATCCTTGTTTTGTGAGTTGATAGGTCGCACCTAGTCCCGCCCAACCTGCACCAACTACGATTACTTTTGGCTTTTCTGTCATTTTTTATCTGAATAGCAATTTGATTTGGTAAAACAAACCTCGCTATGCAAGGTTTGTTTGATCGAAAATCTAGAGTCTTTTACTAATTTTAAACCCGTGGGAATCTGTCCCACAGGTATGCATTAACCCGTAGGACTCGGCAAGATGGCGAATTTCTTCCGTTTGGCGTGGACTTGGTTTCCAAGGGTCGCTATTGTCATAGCCATAGTAAGTTTCAATGCCATCAATCCCCAAAGCGGCGGCTGCGGGGATCAGGTCTTCAGGCGATCGCCGATATCTGGCAGGGTGAGCTAATACTGCTAAACCTCCAGCCAAATGCATTGCCTTAATTACACTAATTGCTTGATAGTCTAAACCTGCGGTAGTTTTACCCTGCAAATAGGGAAGCATCGCCTTATGTTCGGGATCAAACCCATAGCCCAGAATATGCACTTGTGTAAAAATTAGGCTGGCATTTACCTCAATACCGGACCAAAGTGTTGGCAAAGACTGAGGATCGCTAGATTGACCGATTGATCGATCAAGATATTTTTTGGCAATGTAATATCCTGCGATCGCATGGTGATCGGTAATGGCAAGATCAGAGACCCGTAAAGCGATCGCCTGCTGAATCAAATCCACTGGCTGCATTTTTCCGTCAGAATGCACCGTATGCAGATGAAAATTCAGCCTATGCGGACAGCTCATGGCATCAACGGACGCAAAAATATTTCGCAGCCTTTTAGTTGAGCTCGACTCTGATATCAACAGGGGAGTTTGAATCACCATGGCAAATCTCTACATAAGCAAATCTTTAACAATTCTTAATTTCTTAATCACAATTTTACCTAGATAAGGGCAAGCATCTTAACTTTTATCGAAACAAGTTCTCAAGCTTAGCCCACTCGCAAGCAAATTATATTTACCTAATAATTGCTTAAATTATTGCTAAGTACATCAACACAATTAAAAAAACAGAGATCAAATCTGCATAGCACGCGCAGCGTGCTGTGCAGATTTATAAGGGTTGAATTTAATTGTGTTAGCTACTTATCAAAAAAGATAGCAATGCTAAAACAGCCAGTTAATGAAATAAGTCTAAGAGAATATTGGGTTCGTTAATACGACCCAAACAGCAAACATATCTACAAAAATTTAGGCTGATTGATCGAACTGAACTTGCTCTATCTCATTACAGTCAAGATTTTGCTCAGATGTCTCGTAATAATTAGGTAATAACTGACGAGTTTCGACTTTCCCTAAATTCGACTCAATTTCGGCAGTAATTGCCAAACATTCACTACCAGTGATATCAATCGCTCGTTCAACGATTTTTCCATCTTTCCCGATTAAGTACTCGATACGTTGATACTGCAACATGATGTATTAATTTTTCTCAACAATAACAATTACTAATATTCTAGCGTCTCTATATCCAAAATTGCAAAATGAAAAATGGCGCAAAGCGCTATTCTTCATTTCTAAGTAGACACGCTTAATTAAAATTACACACCCAAACCCTTAAGGTTGCTCCCCTGCGGGGAGCAACCTTAAGGGTTTGGGTAATTTATTCTGCACAGCTACTTACTTAACTAGCTGACCGAGAAATTTTAAAATTTGGAGCACTACATATAAATGATTTTCCGATTCTGACAATGAAAAAACTTTGGATAATGTATAAGTTGGATCAGTTTCAGAATCTAGTTTGATAAAGCGAAACTCTCGTCCATTGGTGATTAGTCCAAATCTTGGTTGAGTGTGGTTAGGACTAGCAATCATATAAGTCAAAGCTTGCGGCAACGCAACCATCACGTCATATTGAATGCTTTTGGCTTCGATCACCAATACCCAGATTGCCTGTTGTAAAACTAAGATATCTATCTGCCCCCGCACCACTTCTGCTCCATCCTGAGATACTAACTCTATAGACTCTTCTAAAGTTGTATAAAAAGGTGGATCATAAAAACCTGCTAGGGATAGTAATGGCGACAAAGTAACCATCTTGACAGTTACTTCTAGCAGTGGACGATCGGCGAGATAAAGGTATTGTTGCCTCACGCGATCCAATTGTTGTTTCTCAAATTCACTAAGCTCAGGAGCCGCACCTAATAAATCAATAAAAAAAGAATCGTTTCTATTTTGCTGTAAGTGAAACTTGCTTTTGACATCATATAAGCTGAGTCTTGAAGCTTGTAGAGTTTGAACCATAGCTTTTTTCTCCTTTTTATTGACCAATTGATTAGATCGCAACGTTGATTATCGCTCAGTTTCTAAAACCTTGCTAACCGATGTGCCATCTACCGCAGTGCCAAAATACCAAAGCGAAGCAGCCGCCTCAGCACGAGTGACGGGCTTTTGGGGTTGCAATAATGTCGTAAATCCAAAGCTGCGACGAATGTTAGAAATATCCCGCAGTTGAGCATCAGCAAAGATTGCACTTAGAGCTTTTTCACTAATGCGATCGCTATCTTTAAATCCCCAAGATTGGCTAACTGTATCTAATGTGGCATTGGGCAAAGGCTGTCTGAGATCAAGCGGAATCTTCCACTGCACAAGTTCTTCGCGCAATAGGGGATCATTGGGACGAAAGGGATCGCCTGTGCCGCCGATTAGTCCTGCATTAGCCAAACCTTGAATAAGTGCAAAATCAGGATGGCTTTGGGGAATATCGGGGAAGCTGACGCTATCGGTTGGTTGAGCAAGTCGAATTTGGCGGCTAGGTTGATTTTTATAAAGTCGATTATTGGTTTCTAATAGCCATCGTGCATATTCGCGCCGTGCAACTAATATATTTGGTTTAAACTCTTGCCCTATTTTTGGTGTGATCGTTCCTAATCTGTTTAAGTCCTTTATCCAAGCTTTGAGAGGAGCAGGTGCTGTTTCTAGATCGCTAAATTCACCAGTTTGAGGCTGAGAATTCGTAAAGTTTATAGAAAAAAGTTCTTTGAGAGATTTCTTCTCTGAGGTTGACTCCTTGGGCAAGGACTGTAGAGCGATCGCTTTCATTTGAGTAGATAAGCGATCGCTATTAACAGAATTAACGGAACTAGTAGGAGAATTGGTTGATTTGGCTTCAGGCTTTGAAACTGGGCTTGAGCTGATAGGAGTTGTGGCAAGTGGGGGCGGTTGATTGGGCTTTTCGGCGATCGCATCAGAAGAAGATGGACTAGCGGGAGCGATCGCATTTTCCAATGAGCTACCAATATTTGAACCTTGGCAAGCCGTGAGGAAATAAGTGGTAAGACCGAGCATCAAAAAATTGAAAGTTTTAGCAATTAACCGAGATTTGAACTTCATCAAAATTCCACACCAATATCATCAGGAAAACTCAAGTCAAGCAACTGCTCAAGGCTATAAGGACATTCATTGGGCAAGATACTTTTCTTGATTGGGGTTTCCGCTAAAATTAGCGCCAATCCTAAGCGATATCCCTTAAGCAGGGCTTTTTCTAAGTAAGATTTTAAGCTAGGGTTATCCGCTAACAGATCTAGAATTTCTTCTCTTTGCAACTGAATTGTGACCTGCCAACTGCGAGATCGCTTTGTGGGTTGATACTGCCATTTCAAAAGATGTCCAATCAATACACCCAATCGATTCGATAATTCTTGCTGTTTTTGCTTACCCAAAGCCCCTATTTCCTCAACCAAATTCAACAAATCCAAGCTATCTAAATGTCCTAAGGACAGAAGCTTGGACTGCTCCAATGTCCAGCCATAAAAATCTGTCTCGTATAGTCCTGTGTTCATAGCATTTCTTTATTTGTGTTTTTTAGCTGTTAGTTCAAGAAGCATTGCCATCAATCTCAACAAGATTGGTGGTAGGAGGCAACAACGGCACAATCACAGGCAATACACAGGCAATTTCAGGGCGGAAATTAGCATAACGGCTACTTCGCACAGCGATAATTTCTGCCTGAATATCTTGAGTGCTTTCGCCTAGGCATAACAGTAAATGTGTAGTTAGCTCTAAGCTTGCCTCAAAGGTAGGATGTACAACTTCCTTGGCTCCAAGTTGATACAGCGTATCAATATCAGCATCTTTTTCCGCTCTGACGACAATATCAATTGCTGGAGAAATAGAGATAGCTCTCTGAACCGCCAATCTAGTGGCGATCGGGTCAGAGATAGCGATTAAAATCGATCGCGCATGGGCTATTTCCGCTTTTTCAAGAACAAAAGGGCTGGAGCAATTGCCATATAGATAGGGGATATTTTGCGATCGCAGAATTTCTACCTTAGACTCGGCATCCTCAATTACCAGCACAGGATAGCCCTTAGACTGCAACAAAGTTACAATGCCTTGCCCAATTCGACCATAACCGCAGACCACCACATGATCCTTAAGCTCGGCATTGGCGGAAAGCTCTTGGGGCATATCTAGCTTGTTCATCCATGCTTTCAGGAATGGCACTTTTTCGAGTAATTCCAAAATCTGTGGTGTTGCCTTCAGCAAGAACGGTGTAATCACCAGCGTTACAGCCGTTGTCCCCAAAATCAGTAAGTACACTCGACGCGAAACCAAACCTAGCTTCTGTCCTTCACTAGCGAGTACAAACGAAAATTCTCCAATCTGAGCTAAGCCTAGTCCCGCAAAAATAGCAACGCGCAAGGGATATCGAAAAATACTGACTAAAGGCACAACGATTAAAAATTTACCGATCATCACGATCGCGACCAGACTGAGAATTAATTCCCAATTCTGAATCAGAAATACAGGATCGATGAGCATCCCGATCGCGGCAAAAAACAAGGTGGCAAATACATCCCGCAAAGGTTCGACATAGGTGAGAGCTTGATCGGCGTACTCCACCTCGGAAATCATCAAACCTGCAACGAATGCGCCCATTTCAATCGA
>Ga0209990_10000440_pt1 | contig 40157 bp, 65 predicted proteins | sample NOAtaG_6_FD_187304 | JGI IMG/M metagenome (GOLD analysis project Ga0209990, IMG submission 187304) | Freshwater lake microbial communities from Lake Erie, under a cyanobacterial bloom - NOAA_Erie_Diel5S_2200h metaG (SPAdes) (version 2) | ecosystem: Environmental > Aquatic > Freshwater > Lake ...
GGGTGGCACAGGCGCAGGCGCAGGTGCGGGAGCAGGTGGCACAACCAAAGCAGGATACAAGGCATTAATACCTCCATTTCCGCATTTTGGACATGCAGGACACTCCTGCTTTTTTTTGCGCATCAATAGATACACAACAACCCCTCCAATCACAGCTCCATATATAAATTTTTTATCCTGTAGCATAAACATCTTTTAATTTGTATTCTTCGATATACTCACGAATAAATCTATTTATAATATCATACCTCTGTTTATTCTGCTCAGATGGATAGCCAATAAATGTTTTTGCAAAAGCCTCATAAGCCTCCCTGATAGGGTATCCTAACCCTAAATATATAGTTAGACCGTTCAAGTCAGCTTCTGTTTCGTTAGCTATATCACTATTAAGGTAGAAATGGCTGTACTCATGTAAAAGAATTGCCATCCTCATAGGAACAGTCATATCTCTAAATGATTCTTGTGAAACTTGAATCCTACCATTTTTTGTGCTAATACGGGCAGGCGTAGCCATTTTTTCACCTTTTGAATTAATGATAAATGGCAAATATTCTATTTTATAACCGCCAACAGAACTCATATAGTCCCTTGGAGCAGCTACCCAACCTGAATTGTATGCAAATTTCTGCGCAAAACCTACGAAGTTTCTAACAGAAAAAGTATCCATTTTGGTCTGAGGAAGTGTAATATCCAATTCCTCTTTCTCTATTTTAACTACCTCAAAAGTAGAATCAGAACCTTTAGGAAGATTCCCATTCTTTTCGTTATAAACACTAAGTTGAGCAGTATTTGGAGCAAGTGGCATTCTTACAAAAAGCTCCTGAGTTCCGTTTACTTCCTTAGTTCTGTCGGTAAAAACTGTGTTAGCCTGAGAAGGGTCAAATACTTTCAATGCAATAGTCTGTGGAGAAGAAGTTTTCACCACAACTTTAATCATACAAGGTGCATATCTCGTCCACAGTTTAAAGTTCATATCAAATAGTAACGGGTTGTTTTACTTTATTCAAATCTATTTCATATCTTCCTCTTGTAAGTTCTTGCCCTTTAGCTTTTACTTTGGCAGAAATTTTATTAGGAAGCATGATAATATCGTATTGCTTTCTTAAAGCATCGCTGTATTTCTGACTTTCATCATTGATAACTTCAGCAACAATTTGAGTTTTTTCTTCTACAGAAAGTGGTCTACCCGCAGATTTATCAGTTGACTTTCTCCAAATATGGTAAGCCAAAGCACCTACGGCAGCAGCAAAAAGAAAATTAATAGTTTTCATATTATGCTTTTTTCTTCATGATTTTTGAAATGATTACAGCTGCGACAATAACACCGCCTACTATAACCAAAGTTCTTACAGGAAATCCTAAAACTGTCCTTTTCATATCTTCTTTTTTTACTTTTACTATTGTTTTCTGAACTTCTTCATTAAGATTTCCGTTCAAGGGGAATACCCCTTTTGTCTTTTCTCTTGTCAGCCAATCAGAAAATGCTAAAGTGCCACCTTCATCCTTATAAATTTTAAAGAGTTGGTTAGCAGTTAATTTTTTGTCAAGGTCAACTGTTTGCTGCATTTTTATGGTTGTTTTTTAGTTTAAAGTCCGAAAGGAGGCTTGTACATAGGTACACCTGAATTTACTCCTCTATTACCTGCGATTATAGGAAATGCTTTTTGATTGTACATGTTCAATAACTTAATATAATCAGCACCGTCTATACTTTTTTTACCCAATAATTTTTGAGCCGCAGCTTCGGTCTCTGTTCCAAAATCACCATCAGCACCAAACTTTGGAAGTAGGGTGCTATCAATTTTCATCATTAACTCTTGTATTGCTTTCACATTACTACCCTTGCTACCTTTTTTCAATGGATAGCTGTCTTTTGGGTCTGTAGTCGGAACATACGGAGTTGGAGGTTCTATGACGTTTGTATCAGTAGAACTTTTTGGCTTTTTAAAATATTTTACAATTAAGTAAATACCAATAACGCCAATAACACCTGCAATTATTTTATTAGTATTCTTATTCATTATTCATCAACTTTAGGAAGTAAAAGATGTGATACAATACCACCAAGTAACGCTCCTACAAAAGCAGATGAAATAAGATTATAGCCACGGGTAAAGCCTACGAGCAGACCTCCGCCCATACCAATGAAAGCACCTGTTACAGTACCTTTAGTTTTTTTCAAAGCCATACTATCGGACTTTGATTTCAACTCTTTAACCTTGTCTAAAATTTCTTTTGCTTCTGCCATTTTTAAGGTAATTGAGGTATATCCAAAGTGTATTTCCCTTTCTTTTCTGAAGAACATCTGCAAGCATTCTGCACATTTTCTGAGCAGTAGCCTGACATGTTGTAAAATGATTCTTGCCTTCCGTTAGCTGCAAATGCTATTGGTTGACCTACTCCCCTGTCATATACGCTTGGAATTACGTTAATTGGAGCTATAAAGATAGGTTCTTTTACAGGAACTTTTATATCCTCAATTAACACAGGCGTTTTTTTCATATTTACAGGTGCTGAACCATTACCCACAGAAACTTTTACATTTGGAGTTGCAGGTGCAGCGGCAGGAGTTTCCACCTTTATGTCAGATAAAACTACAGCTTTCTTTTTCTTCCTTAATAGAAGATAAGCTAACAATGCGATTGCGCCAAGTCCAACAATAGTTCTTGTTTTCATATTATTTTTTTCTTGTTACTGCATATACAATACCACCTACAACGGCAACACCTAAGACTACCCAACCCCATACAGGGAAACCACCGCCCGCAGGCTTACCTGCTGCTGCGAGGTCTTGACGGATTTGGTCTTGCTTTTCTGTAAGTACAACAGTCTCTTGTTGCAAGGCATTTTGCCTTCCTTGAATCTTATTATTAACAGCTGTTAGACCGATATTCAATCCTGAGTTGATAGTTTCAGGAGATGATATAGCCTTGCCCAAGTTTGAGAAGAAAATACCAATACCTGTTTTACCCTGAGGATTTGTTTCGCTAACCCTACTTGTTTTCTTAACGGCTTTTGCCGCTGCCTTCTCCTGTGCAGTTGCAGCGAAGAACTCATCTGCTCCTGTGAAAGAGAAATCATCAATACCTGTAAAGCCAAAGTCTGTACCATCTCCTACGAAAGAAGCGAAATCAGAACCTGCTTTGGGTACTTTATTTGTTAAAAGAGTAGAAAGTTCACTCTTAAAATTTGGGCTTTTTGCTGAAGCCAATAATACAGATGCTGTCACTTCTCTATCAGAAGGATTACTTGGCATTTGTACACCGTTTCTTTCAAGCAGTTTAACCAATGAATTTTTATCGGTTACAACCGTGTACGAAATCATATTTCTTACTGCTTCTTGTGCGTTTACAGCCATAATTTATTTTTTTGTAATGATTGCGAATGCTATAATGATAGCCCCTGCGAGTACCATGAGGCTTGTTTCTGAAGTTAATTTTTTGTTTTCAGCGGTTTGCTGAATGGCTGCAAGCTGACCTGTGAAGTTCATATATGCTGCCAATTCGGGTTGAGGAGCTTTAGCCTTTTCACCATCTTTCTTCATGTATTTCTTTTCAAAATATTCCATGAATAAGTCTTTATCGGGGCTGTTTTCAATTATCTCCATCAAAACAGGTTCGCCTTCGTAGCTTACAAGTTGCTGTAATACAGTACCAAGGTTTTGGTCTTTATCGAACTCATAACCATACTTATGTGCAAGAGACTTGACAAAGTAAGGGTTAGAAGCCGCTGTGTAAGTGTATAAATTTACTTGTTTTGACATACAACGAATTTAATGAAACTAAATTAAAAAAGGGCGAAGCAAGACATAAATATCCCGCTTCTGCCCCCTTTTATTTTTTTCTACGCTTCGGATTAACGAGCAGCAGGTCTGATAATCTTTGGACTACCGTATTGCTTAGATACAGGGCTTCCGCCAAGACCACGAGCAACGTTGATTGTATCAGAAGGATAGAATTGGAATTGTACAGAAGATGAAGCGAAGATAGAGAAAGTCAGCTTAGTGAAGCCGTCAATTCTAAATGGTTGCTTCAAGTCAACAATACCACTCTGATTCTGATAAGGGTCAACTACGGGAGTTAAGATTTTAACCGCTTGGTTACCGTTTGCGTCCTGAGTAGTCAGTGTGATTGGTTGCAAAACTTGGCTTGCAGTACCGTTTACACTTGAAATCAAGGTGCTTCCGATAGTGAAAGGACTAAAAGAAGACTGATTCAGCAAGTTGTAATAGGTTACATTGCTAAGGTTACTTGTGATAGTAACGTTGCTAACTGTCAAAGAACCCGCAGAGAAACCTGCGTTGTTCAAATAAATGTAAGCACCGAATACATCGATAGTAACGGCTGCGTTTGATGCGTTAGAAACGGTCAAAATGTACGGCTGAGAGCGCATAACAGAAGGAGCGGCTGCGGGAGCTGCTTCAGCAGCATCAGCACCTGCCCACCAATTGTTCATGTCGCCTGCAAAGTACATGTCATCGTCAATAAAACCATCAACACCAACAAACTGTTCGTTTACAGAACGATTTGCGTTTTGAAGATAACGTTGAATAGAACTCATAATAGAGGTTTTTAAATTTTTGTTTTTGAAATTGATTACTGAATCAATTCATTTCTTCGATTACTTGGTTACTTTAGCTTTGTCCAACATGGGCTTTACAGCGAGCATGTAAAGAGCAACACCTGCGGTAACAACGAGTACCTGTCCTGCGAGTTTTTTGAAATCCATCGTTTCTTTTTTTAAGATTTTTTAATCGGTTTATGTAATTTGAATACAGATTCAAATGACGATTTAAAATTAGAACAGTATTTGATTACTGAATACAAATTAACTGTTTTTGTTTTCTCCATTTTATTGAAGTACAAGGCACGTTGAAAATGTAATGAAAATCAAAAAAAAGAAACCCCGAACCTTTTGGAACGGGGCTTTTCAGAGCTTATTTGACTGCGAATTTGATGGATTTACTGAAAGTATTGAGCTTTTAATCTGTTTTTTAGCTCTTCATAAGCTGTTTCAGGAGTATGTTTCTTTTTACCGTTTTCTTTTTGTACTAAATACGGTTTTAGTAGAGAATTGTAATCTTCATTGATATAATTACCAAGCCCATATTCAATCATTTCATCGTTAAGCTCACCTCTAACCTTTTCTTCATCCATATCTACATAAAGAAAAAATCTGTTATTGCCTTTGTGATACTCATTGTTAACAATAAGCTCTGCAATCCGCATCATCTCATATTTATCAGGGAACTTGTTTTTATGTCTTTCAACGCTTTCTACGTTCTTGTGGAATCTAAGTAAATTCAAATTACCCCATATTTTTGTATTGATACGACCAAGGGACTGATAGGAAAGTACAATATCTAATCCAACGTGACGATTAGTAGCAATAGCACCTACTAAGTCATGAGGCAAATGGTCTCCAATAAACTTATTAATGTCTTCAATCAATAACAATCCGTTTTGAAATCTATTGAGTACATAAAACAAAGCATTTGCCCATTCATCAAGGGTCATTCTTCTGCCGTCAGGATGAAAAGGTCTAACCCTTCTTATTTCAATACTTGGGTGAACGGTATAAAGCGGTACATCATTAAGTGATATAGCAGGAACTCCATACACAGAATACTCATCATTGACATCCATAATCAAACACTTTCTCCCTCTCACGCCTTTATATGGGTCTCCCATGACATATCCATTCATAAGGAGCATGTGTTGGTAACTTTTACCAACTCCTTTTTTTCCGCATGCTGCCATTAATAATGGTTCTCTCATTTAATCTAAATTATTTTCGTCTATTTTTTCTTTCATTGTCATTTCTACTCTTGCAGCATCTCTGTACATAGAGAATGACAAAGTTCTAATTTTTGTGTTACAAAGCGTCAAATCATACTCAACTTTCAAAAATTCATCCTTCTTGATAAAAACAGGATGCACCTCACAATCATCTACATAGATTTCAAAGTTTTCAACTTCTTCGGGTATGTCGAATTTATCGCTCTCTTCACCGAGAACTTCCAACATAGCAATCAGCTTAGTCTTAAACTCTATCCACTCTTTGCTTTTAATCTTCATGCTTATCTAATTCGTAACGCCTTTGAATAGAAGAAGTAGCTTTTTTATAGCCATTTTTAACATCTTCCATTTCCATAACATTTACAACACTTACCATCTTCCCAACTGCACGGGCAGCATCTTCAGGAGTATCAAAATAAAAATGATAGCCTTCTGTATAACCTTCATAGAAAGCCAACACTTCCTCTTTTGTTTTAAATTCAAAACAAGGGTGCGAATCATACAAGTCTGTTATGTGATATACTTCATTCGTAAAATGAATTATTTTTTGGTCACAACAAATGTAATCTACTTCTTCGTCCTCGTCAGGTTCATGTATTGATAAATCTTCATCGTCTATACCTGTATATCCAATTTTCAAAAAGTCATAAAGCTCTTGTAATTGTTCAGTCATAATTTTATATTTTATTTTTAATCTAACCCTTCGATTTTATCTTTTTCTACAGGCTTACTTTCTCTCAAAACGATAGCTTCTGCTATTTGTTCTTCATCAAGTGGAACGATGTAGTCTTTAGGCTTGCGACCACGCTTACCGCTTTTTTTAGCATTTATTGCATCAGCGTATGATGTTTTTGGCTTTTCACTTGACATGTTATTTACTCTCTGCATAGCCTGCTCAATCTCTCTATCTCTTTTCTTCTGAGCCATCAATCTTGCTTTTCCTGACTGTGGGACTTGATGTTTTTGAACAGTAGAATCCATTACAGTTTCATTGCTCTTGAAGTTGAAGTCATCTGAATCAAACGGAACGATTGGCTCATCGGGCAGCTGTTCGTAAGAAGCTGAGGGGCTTGGGGGAGGAGGAGGAGGTGGCGGAGTAGCTCTTGGCTTCTCTGCTGCTTGTGGAGGCACACCACCATTCTCTTTAATTGATGTAGTGTACTCTTTCATAACATTTATCATGTCATTCATAGTACCTCTGATTTGGGAGAAAATAACACCCTTAACCAAAATATCTTTACCAAATAAATAAATTAAATACTGCTCATCAGTTACGCCTGCACCACGCTTTTGCAATACCCTTGTCAACACGGGAGTAACTTCTTTTTTAAATTCTTTACTAACGGTCAGGGTATCTTTGTTCTGCTCATTAAACTCTTGGAAGAACTCACCCGCAGTAATTGTTTTGCCGTAGTCGTATGGAATCTGAACGGAAAGGTCAATTTCTCCCTCCGCTACCAATTTTCTAATTTTCCTTTCAGGAACTTGAAGACCCTTATTTGCAAAAGTGTGTAATTGCTCATAACCATCAACAATTAGCTTTGCCATGTGTTCTGCTCCCATCTTCTTGTCTGCATCAGGAAGAGCATTCATGGAAGGATTAACTGTATCACCTCCCCTCTGTGCCTGACCCATGGATGCGCCAAAGTCATCATTTAACATACCGTAAGGGTTTTCGTTACCCCTTATTGTATTTGGCTGATATTGAGGCTCAGGGATGCTCCCTGTCATTTGATTAGGATTTACTCCCACATTCATCTGCGTATAAGGCTTTTCGCTTACGGAATCAATGAATGGATTGTAGCTTCTTTGTTGTGTACTCACTGTTTGTTGCTGCTCTTGTGGCTGCGGTGTTGCTTCGGTACTCATTAATTGTTCTTTTTGAAGTTTTCTATTTTCTTGTCAAGGTCTGTTTTAATTGCAATAAATTTTTTATCCACTACATTATTTGCCCTGAGGTCAAAAATGATTTGACGGTACTTGCTAAGTAGTGTCTTATTCTTATGTTTAAATATTTTCTTGTGAATTTCTCCAAGGGAGGCGTTGTCATACAGGTAGTAAACGCAAAATCCTATGGCGTATTTGTTTTCACCACGGATGTACCTGCTGAATATTAAGTCATTTTCTGTAATACAAAAAGCATCGGCAACGCTTTTGACAATAAATTGCTCAAATGGGGTCGTTAGATTGACTTTTTTCATCTTTTCCGTCTTTAGAACGGTAAGAGTTTTTTTGTAACCCCTTGACTTTACGCTATTGAGCAGTTCTTCTAATATTTCTATGGTTTCTTCTTGGCTCATTAAGGCATTGTTTTACATATCAAATATATTGAAAATTCTGTTATTTCACCAATCGGGTAATATTTTTTTCAATATAGATGAATTATTCTTGAACCAAACTTTGTCAATTACTCTTAATTGAATGTCAGGATGATATTTTTCCATCCTTTTGTACTTTGTTCTGTCCTTAGAAGTTTCATATCCTTTAACTTCAAAATATTCTACAGCTCCTGATGGAAACTGAACTTTAAAATCGGGTTTGTAGTTGTTAGTCCCCCTTTTTATACCATCGAACCAAAAAGTATCAGGTTCGTACCAATAGTCAATAATGTGATTGTGCTTTTTCATGAAAGACAGGTAAAGGCAATATCTTTTCTCCCAAAGGGATTTTAAATACATCTTTTTACCGTCTATTTCTACCCAACCTTTCCAAACTGACCTTTGGGTTATTGGTTTTCCACCCGTGGTGAATCTCATAATTGATACTTTGACTTGAACTCCTTGTCTCTGATAATAGTTTCTGCAATGTACAGCGCATAATCGTTGTCTGAAGGGTAATGAACCCCAAGATACAACCTGCTGTACTCTATATCTTTTGCAAGGTTTTCAAAATAGTCAAAGCGGTCAGGAAAATGATTTCCGAGAACATGGCAAATAACCCTTGATTGAAGGGTATGACCTGATGGATATGAGGGAGAATTATCCGACTTCGAGCCGAATGGGAATAATTTTAGCTTATAATGTTCTGCAAGCTGATATGGTCTTGGACGTTGGAAATAAAATTTCAACTTTATGATTAAAGGCTTGGTATCATCAATTAGCTTATCAATCAAATCAATACCTTTATCGCCTAAGTTTTGCTCCATAATTACCTGAGCAAAAACCCTTGTAAGTGAAGCATCGTATGCTTTGTATCTTTTTAAGGTTTCTTCATCCCCCTTGATTTCAGCTACATAATCAACAAGCTGATTTAATTCTTCTCTTGCTCCCTTAGAACTATTCTTTGGGAATGGGAAACGAACAAGCTGAGGGATTAGTCTATCGAGAAAAGAAGTGTTCTCTTCAAGATACGGCAAATGGCTTTGAAGCGGATTGCCCCAAGTAATTGAATCTAACATATTTCATGGTTTTTTTGTTAAAGTGTCATCAATGCACGCCTTCTGCTCATATTCGGCTTACCGCTACCTGCTGCATTTGCTTCTGCTTTTCTTTTAGCAGCTTCAATAGAGCTTTCAAGTTTTTGAACCCTTGTGGATAGGTCAGCATATCCTGTTTTCTCAATCATCATCATGTATCTGTGATATTGAATTGAGTAAATTACAGCTGCAACGATAAAAGCTGATACGGTAACATCAACAACATTGACATCACTAAAAAACCCTTTGATTCCGCCTCCGCTACCGCCTGATGTTTCTCCGCCTTCTGCCATAGCAGGTGCGGGTGGTGCTGCGGGAGGGGGTGGTGTATAGTTAGGCGAAGGTGCGGGTGCGGCAGTTTGTACTGCTGCTCCTGCGTCTGCCATTGGTGCTGCTGCTTGCATATCTTATTTTTTTCTCGTTACGAAATATAATGCTGCTCCCCCTATTAGTAACCAAAGCAGCCAATTTGTTCCTTTCTTTTCTTCTTCTTTTTCTCCGCCTCCACCACCTGCGGCTGCTCCACCTGCTTTCACAGGAGGTTTGCCCAAAGTTGGAACAGAGAGAGAAACTCCCAAAGGACTTGATGAAGTAGGCATGCTACCTAAAGCAGGAGGTGCTTTTGGACATCTTGAATCCTGCAATGATTTACCCTTAGCAATTGCTGCCTCATACTTACCTCTGATAGATTCAGAAAACTTAGATACAGATACAGTTTGCTGTAATCTTGAAATTTCATTTGCAAGAGTTTCGCAATCCAAAGTTTCCCATGAAGGAAAAACAGGTTCTTCTTCTTGAGGGGTTGCAGGAGGTGGGCTGTCAGATTCTACAGGCTTTACCTCTTTAGGCTTTTCTACACAATTGTCTTGAAACAATTGATATACTTGCATGATTTGGTCAGGTGTCGCTCTACCGTCTCCATTGCTCTGAATAAAAGCCTTAGCTTTTGCACAGAAGTCAGTATCAGATGGAGATGGCACGACAGCGGGCAGGTTTTTATTCCTCATGTAATCATTGAAAGCATCCCCGTCAATTGTAGTGATAGGGGCTTTATCCCCTTCGGGACTTTCAACTACGCCAACAAATTCGGATTTACCGATTTTTTTATTGTACGTTCTATTCTTAGGGGCAATAAACTTGTCCTCACCATCAAAGATGACAACCTTTTCTCTCTTCATACTATTATTTTAGTTGAGCAGACGCACGTTTAATTGCGTCAGTCCACTTTTCGTTAGCCTTACGGATTTTCTTTGCCAAAGCAGAGATTTCCGCTACGCTAATTTTTTTCTTAGTTGCTTTTGCCATAAAATTACTTTTGACCTGCTTTCCAAGTCTTAGAGATAATGTACACAGTAACGCCAAGAGCAGCAAGACCTAATACATAACCGATAATTTTGTTTCCGTTTTGCATAAAATTGATTTTAGATTATTTGAATTTGTAGTTAAAATTAAGATTTTTTGTATTTCTGACAATTTTTTTTATTTATCATTGAAAATTGAGAAACCTTCACTGTCTTTTACCCCCCAAACATCGTTTACTATGGCACTTTCGCTACCTGTAAAAGACCTTGGCACGGCTACAAGACCTCCCTTACCGCCATCAAAAGCATCGTTCCAAAAGGTTCTTTCGTCAAATCCTGTGAAGCCAACCATACTTTTATCGTCAGCCTTTCGGATTACCTGATGAACCATATTTCTCTTCAGAATTTCAATTCTGTCGTATATTCTTTTGCCGTCAGCAGTAGGTGTAAAGCCAAACTTAATACCCCAATCGTAGGCTATCAGGTAAGATGAATCACCTTTTAAAACAAAGGGTTTACCATTAATAACAAGATTTGCAACGCCTTTATTAAAGTCAACGTCTTTAACCTCCACCTTGGGATGCCAAATGTTGTTTTTGTAAAAACTAAAAATAGACACGATACCAAGGACTGCTGCCCCGATACCTGCCGCTTTCAGAAGAAATTCTTCCCCTTTGGATAAATCAAATTCTGCCATGATATAAAATTATGCTAAAAGTAACGAATTGAATGTTTTAAACTTGGATATTCTATCAGAAAGTCCGTGAGTTCCTCCATTTACACGCTTGGTAACAAGTGTAACTACATCATCACCTGCCCCTTTGTCACAAATATCCCACAATTTATTTCTATCAAAAAACCAAATTGCACTATCCATCGGGTATTTTGTAGATACAAGGTCAGGGTTAGCCACGCAATCTTCACCAATAAAGGTAGAAAAAGCCTTATAATTGTCCTTCCCTGTAAGCTGTATATATCCCCTGCCACGGAACTTAAAGCCTTCCATAGAAGCCTCATCACCGTTGCCCATTCTGTTCCCATAAACACGGCTACCAATTTTTTCGGGCTTTCGTGCATACAGGTCAGCTGTAGCTTTATCTTTGAAATACTTAGGGAATACCCTTAGCAGGCTATCCGCAGAATAATTTAGATTCTCAGCTACAAACTGAAAATTACCCGATTCATGGGCAATCTGAGCTAAAAAGTGAGCCAACCTTAAAGGGGCTGTAATTTTATACCTTTCTACAACTTCAAGCATATACTTAGAAGCAGCAGACGGCATTTTTGTGGCAAGATTAGATGTATTCATTATTCTTCAGTTTTAGGTTGTTCATTTTTTGATAAATTCTTATTTCCGAAAATAGCTTCAGCACCCGCTATGCCCAAACACCCAAAAGTTGTGTACATCAAGCCATTAAATACGATTGGCTCAATTACAAATTCTTTGTGCAAAGCACCTGTTATTACATCTGTCAACCCATAAACAATCATTGTTACAAATGATATAAAACCTACAACTGTCTTTGGGTTTATATCACTTTTATCAGAGAACATTTTAATTAAGAACTGTTTCATATTTATATTTTATTGTTATTTTAATTATTTTTTTCTTTTTTATCATCCTGAGTTGCATACTTGATACCCATAATTGTACCAACTATTGAGAACGCATTTGTCAGCAAAACACTAAACATATTACTCCAAGTAGAACCAATTATTTGTGTGTCTTTACTTGAAAGTATTGCAAATGAGTACATGACGGTTGTAACAAGACCAACTCCTACTATAACTCCTAAAGCACATTTAACTATTACTTTTATCAACTCGCTCTGACTTTTTTTGATAGTTGCATCTAAGTCGTTCAAAACAGCATTTTTTTCTATCTCTATTGCTTCTCTTAGTTTGTTAGAATTATCTAATTCAATTTGCAAGTTCTTAGAGAGTTCGTTTATTTTATTTTTACTTATAATAGTTTCAGTTATGTCATTGGCAATTTTCATTACTTTTTTACAAGTACCGTCATTGCTTAATATTGGATTATAAGTTGCTTTCAAATAAATACGAGAACCGTCAACTTTCATCCTTTCAAATTCGCCCTCGAAAAACTTACCGCTACTTAATTTTTTCCAAAACTCTTTGTATTCTTCTGTTTTTGAATACTCGTAGCTAACAAAAATACTGTGATGCTTTCCAATAATTTTACTCTCATCTTTTTCATCAAATCCCATTGCTTTTAAAAAGATTGAGTTTGCCCCCAATATGTACCCGTCACAATCAAAGTAAATAATGGCGTTACTTTTACTCACTGCGCCAATTTCATTCTTTGCTATTACCGTTGTACTAATATCGGTAGCAATTTTCATTATCTTAGTAACCTCGCCATCTTCATTCAGTATGGGATTGTATGTTGCTTGTAGATATATTAGACTTCCATCTGCTTTTACTCTTTCAAACTCACCCTCATAAAACTTTCCACCTCCTAATTTCTCCCAAAACTCTTTATATTCATTTGTTTTTACATATTCGGGAGAAACAAAAATGCTATGATGTTGACCAATAATTTTTGTATGTTCTCCATCATTGTAACCCATCGTTTCTAAAAAGATAGAATTAACCCCAAGAATATACCCATTGAGGTCAAAATATATAATGGCATTGCTACGATTAATAGCCTCCATCCTGCTTAATAATTCTTCTCTTGATAGGTTTTTCAATATGTATTTATTTTTATTTTTCTTTTTCTACGGACTTTTTCGTACCAAAATAGTATGAAAAAATCATCAGTGTTAGTGTCTTTATTAGGTCAAAAAGTTGATTGTTTTGCTCTTCTGAAACCAATTTAATTCTAAAAGCAATCACCTTATCAACAATAAACAACGCAACCAATGCGGTGAATACCAACAATATAAACCGCACCAATATCTCCTGAGTGTCGTTTATAAATATCCTACTGATAAAATAAATCGACCCTACAATAAATCCTAAAGCAAGTAGGATTCCCAATATCATAAAATAACCGCCTTCACTAAACATTACCAAAGTATTTTATCTGCGTAATAACCTGCCGTTCCTCTCACTACCCTGTCTTTTGCATGTCTCAACTTGTACAGTCGCCTTTTTTCATCGGCAAACTCCTTTCCTTTTTGAGCCATGAACGTAGGATAATCACCATACCCAATCGCTCCGATGGATGCCAATTTCTCTCCTTTCTTGTTGAAAACGTCAATTTTCTTGCCGTCAACCTTACTTGGTTTGATTTCTACGCCCAATGATTCGGCTTTACGATATGAGTATGGTTTTATCCTATATGCCATCTATTCTCTATTTTTCATTACGTTCACACCTACCAAAATACCCACTAATCCCAAGAAGCCCCATAATACCCAATTATCACTTTTCTTTGGCTCTTCTACTTTAGCAGGTTCGTTTCCTGAAATAGCAGAAGCTGCCGCTGCGGGCTGAACTACGGTTGCACTACCTGTTGCAGGTGTTGGAGTTGCGTTTACTGTTACAGCTCCTGATGCAGCGGATACATTCCCTGTGGTTGAAGCCCCCACAAATGCACTCTTTTTAGGAGAAGCTCCTGCGTCTTTACCCGCTGCTTTATCCTTCATGTGCTGAAGTTTAGCATCGTAATACGGCTTTTTTTCAATATAGTCTTCAATCTTTCTGCACAAGTCCTCATCTGTTTCTTCAAGTAATTTTACATACTCTTCGATTTCAGACTGAAGCTCTTCCTTACTTTCATCATCAGCCGATTCAAAATCAGCTTTCAGTGCGTTTAGTTCTTTTTCTGCGTCTTTGTACTCTTTGATGCTTTTTTTAAGCCCATTTGATACTGTCTGCGCTGTGTACCCATGTTTTTCAAGGGTTTGTTCAAATTTTGACATTTTATTGGTTTTATTGTAAATGAATAGAAACTTTTTTGGTCTTTTTTATATTACTTTATCGATGTAAATTAATGAAAGGAATCCATCCTTACCAAGCATTTTATACAAATATCCTCTACTTTCTGCGGGAACAAGTTTGTTGGTAGCGAGAGTTGTACTATCTATTGGATTAGTAATCGGCTGAGTGCTGCTAACATTCAAGGCACGAATGTATGCTCCTGCGTTATAAGCAACCATTGCTTTATTAAGCTGACCACCTGTTTGCGCTGTGCTAAACCTCTCTATTAGCCACCTGAGAATTAAAGTACCTGCCATTATATTAAAATTAGCATCGTTCTGCAACAGCTTAATTATCTTATTTGATACAGCAGCAGAAGGAGCAGAAGGTGTTGATGTTAATATTTCAGGTAAAGACTTCCTAAGCTGTGCTGCGGCTTCATCAGGGAGAGGTGTTTTTACAATCGATTGCCATTTTTTTACACATTCCCACAAAGCGTTAGGAGTAACTTGCATCAAACCTGTGGCTTTATATATGTTCGCACCAAGCATTTTCCCGCCACTTTCTGTTGCTATAAATGCAATTATTACTGCATCAGGTATTTCAAATACAGTACCCCATCTGTCAATTATTGAACCATAACTTTTATTAATGGCACGAATTACATTGGCATTTGCAGCTTTAACAGACGAATTAGAATAATCTATTCTACCTGATTTGAAAGATGTTTTAATATCGGGTACTCGTAACCTAAGTGTCTTGTATATTGACATTATTTTTCTGTTTCAGGTTCTTCAATTTCTATCTCAAAACTTCTGTCTTTTATGACTTTAGTCTTTTTAGTTTTACCAAATAAGCTGTAAGCATAGTATGCTCCGCCTACCAAAACGGCAATTAATATAATATTTTTTAATTTCATTTTATCTTGTTTTTGTACACATAATAAGCTATCAGTATTAAACCTGCACCTAAAAGTAAGAAATTTTTGTTTTTAGTTACAAATTCAACTACCTGAATGCGTAGAAGTTTTGATTTAAGTCCGCTTGCATAATTTGATTCATCTCCCCCATAATAACCTCTTATTTTCAATAATTTTGAAAATTCTTCAGGCGTTTTAGCATTTTTCAATTGCTCAGGAGTTACACCCTTCATTGTAATATTATACAGTCTAACAATCTTATCGTTTGCGCTATCTTGTACGCTTGCAAACTTTGCATAATGGTCAGAATTACGGCAAACACCCCCACTACGGCATACTGCACTTCTCTCGTTTGTAGGTGCAAGAGTACCACGGGTTGCAAGCGGCTGACCGATATATTTCATCCCACTTGTGTTCAGATTATTTTTAAACACATTTGAGGTATAGTCAGCAGATTCAAAACGAGCTTGAGCCACAACAAACTTTGCAGCTGTCGGGCTAAAACCTTGCTTTATTGCTGTATCATATATTATTTGGTCGTACTGTGCGCTCATTTTTTACCTTTTTTTCTTTTTGCCATCAGGCGTTCTTTGGCAGTCATAGCACCCACGATACGCTTTGCGGATTCCTCAGCTTCCTTTGGACTGTAAGTTTTACCGTAGTCTTTCTGAACCTTTGGAGAAACTTTTTTACGCTCTAAAAGGCTTGCTTTGATGGATTTTACTTTGTCGGCAAATTTAACTTTACCACCCATAGCCATTTTACCGCCCTCTTCGTAATAAGCAACTTTATTATTTTTTATTGCGTTGATTAACTTCTTTGTAACTGCTATGTATTCTTTGTCAGATTTGCCGTATGAATACTTATTATCAACAACACTAAAATAGGTATTAGCATCATCACCTTTTATATGCTTGATTTCGGGATTATCAATATAATATTCTACAAAAAAAACATTTCCGTTGTGAATTATTGTTGCTACTTTTTTATCTCCTTTTTTCTCAATAGCAACAATGCCACCCTTCGCCATCATGCCACCGTCAGGAAATAAACCGAAGAACTTATTTTCTTTTGGTCTGCCACCTTCAAAATCATCCAACGTCTTAAAAACTTTTTTCTGACCATCAGTAAATAATAATTTGTCTTTGTTTTCGCCTGAATCAACTTTACCGATAAATCTAAACTCTTCTCCACTTTTATCTCTGTACCAACGTCCTGCTGTCATTCCACCTAAACTCATGGATTTTATATCTGAACGTTTGAAGTCTCTTGTACTGTAAAATTTAGTATTCTTGTTGCCATATTTGTCTTGTAGCTTGAAGAAAGTTCCTGTTGATTCATAAACCTCCCCATCAACTCCACTTTTGCTTTTTACTTTATCTCCAACTTTTACTGTTATTTCACCGCCTCTTGCATAGCTGTCAGACTTGCCTTTTTCTCCAACCTTTCTAAGGTCATAGGCTTGCCCGTCTAAGCCATAATCAAATGTATAGCCAATTTTAAGAAGGGCTTTGTTGGCTTTTTCAAGCTCTTTGTAATCTCCATCCTCAAAAGCATCAGCATAGTTGTCTAATACTTGCTGTACCTTCTCAGGTATGTTTTCATAGTCCTCAAAAAGGTCAACGCCTTCTACTTCGCCACCCATGTCAAAGTCATCCATGTCCTTGAAGAACTTCAGCTCATTTGCATCGTAGGTTTTTTCTGTTCCATCAGCAAATTTTAGGTGAAACTTGCGACCATAGGGCTTTATAATAACACCCATCTTGTTTTCTGATACAACCAATGCGTTATCACCATAATGAGCATTTTCCCATTTTACTTCTCCGCCATTTGCATACTCTTCTTCATCCTCTCCATCACCATATTCTCTACGCTTTTCGTTTTCACTTGCAAGGTAATGGGTAACATCGGACAGGTCAGTAGAAGCACGCTCAATCTTGGCAATAACCCAAGGCATTACTTTTTCTGCACCCTTTGCAGCTTCTTCAAACTCTTTTATGTGATGCTCCAATTCCTCTGCGTAGTTTATTAGCATGTCTTTATTCTGAGCTTCTATGCTGATTTCTCCGCCTTCAGCGTAAGTTTTACCTGCACGAAGACCACGGTAGAGTTCCGCTGCGTTGATTGGCTCAAAATACATATCCCTCTCAAGTGGCAACCTGAAAGGGGGTACTTTAATGCTTTCTAACTCACTACGGCTAACGCTACCTGCTTCAACATCGAATAAGTCTACAATAGCCCAAAGATAGTCGGGGTCGGATGGGTCTGAATTTAATATGTACCATACTCCACGCCCATAGGGGTTGAATATTTTAGCAACTACCATCTGACTTTCAAGGTCAGAACCTTTTTCAAACTGAGCAAACAGCTTTTTATCTATGTCCTTAGTGAACAACTTCATATTATATTATTTAGATATATACTCATCAATTTTTTCTACTGATTCTCTCAGGTCATCCAATTTTAACTTGTTTGACAACGGAGTTTTAAGACCTCCCTGACCTTTTACTTCAAGGTATCTCATGGCTAAGTCAATCTGATTCAAACCTTGATAAAAATGACCAAGTGCTTCGTCTAAAATTTCTTTTAGCTCTTTCTCAGAGAAAACCTTTCCGCCATCCTTGAAATAGTCAGCTTTGTGCATTTCTCCGCCACCTGCCATGTAACCGCCTTTAGCCATTACGCTGTGCTTGACTTCAAACGGCAAACCATACTGCTCCATTAAGAAAGCAATGAATCGAGTAATATAATCGGCAGAAACATCACCTTCGTCTTTGAATCCGAATTGACCTATGTATTGGTCTCCATTCTCAGATTCTAAAAGGAAGTAGAAATAAGTGTTTTCACCACCTTGATATATTCTGAACCTGATGTCATGGTCTCTTTTATACTGAGGGAAAAACAGATTTGATTTTATTTCTGAATCCTGCAACCCATTAAACGGACTATTTGTATCAACTATCAAAGCAGAACTATTCTTAAATAAATCTCCCTCTTTGCTGAAGTTTCCTACTGTGAAACCAAAGGAATCAGGGAACATTTTACTAAGTTTTTCTTTCATTTCCCTTATGTAAAACCCTTTGCCTACTTCACCACCATCAGCCATGTAGCCACCTTTAGCATAGTAATCAACAGAAAATCTATTTTTATCATCTTTGTCTCTATTAATTGCTGCAACTTTTTTGTTTTTTAAAACACTTGCTCCAACCTTTACTATTTCAACTCTGTCAATGTAATCATGCTCATCTAAAATAACATAAGCAACATTTTCTGCTGAATTATAATCATTTCCTTTTAATTTTCCTTCTACTCCTTTAATCATTACATTATTAGGAGAAACACCCTTCAATTGAGTTGAAACAAAATTATTCCCTTCAGTTTTATATACGATAAATTTGAAAGTACCTGAAATTTGCCCACCCTTCGCCATCATGCCACCGTCAGCATATTCTTTATCATCTTGAATAAATTTATACCCATTCTTTTTTGACCACTTAATAACTGCTTTAGCTATCGGATTTGGAAAAACATTTGACCCCGAAGGTGTTACTATTTTTGAACTATCGTTGATGAACGCTGCTATTTCTTTTCTTTCCCTTATATCATCATAATAACTCAATCTATTTTCCTCTTTTACAAAATTTATTGACCTTTCTATACCATTAACATCCTTATATTTAACTTCACCACCCTTCGCCATCATGCCACCATCAGCCATTCTCTTGTAACCTTCGTTTTCTAATTTTTTGATGTAGTCGTTAAATTCTTTTACTGATATAAATGTTTCTTCTCCTTTATCTGTTTTTACCATGTATCTATCATTACCACTGAAGTGAGGTTGCATGTCAGTTGAATAGACTTTACCACCTTTTTCCAACTTAGGATATGTCTGCTTCTTTTTAGGTTGCTTTACATCCAAACGGTTAGGTCTGTACTCATAGTACACATTGCCCTTATTGTCGGATTTGTCACCCCATTGATTTGACTTCAATCCCTTAGAAACACGCCTACCTGTGGCAAATGCGCCTTCTCCTGCATCCTTTTTAAGGTCAACGCCTGCGCCCTGATAAACGCCATATTTCTTCTTCTGAATCAACTTCTGAAGCGCAGTAAGGGTCTTTTCAGTACCTTTTGTAGTGCTTGTTTTCCTTGGTCTTCCGCTTTTTTTCAGGGAAGCAAGTTCGTTTTCAGCCTTGTCTAATTGAGCTTTTAGCTTAGGTACAAAAGACTTTGGGGTAGCCTTGCTGCCAATTGCTGCTTTCAGCTTTTTAATGTCGTTTTTTAATTTCAGTGCAGTTGCCATAAAAATTTATTTACAGTTTTGATTTTTCAATTTTATTTTAAGTTGTTTTATGATGTCGGCAGCCTCAGAATCACCCATTTTAGCAATTAAATTTAATCCTTTTATTGCATCTTTTATCTCATCACATGTCATTGGCTCATCTGTAGGATTACCTGAATCGCCTCCATCGTCATCCTTTGGCTTTGGTGCTTTAGGTGGCTGTGGAGCTTCAGGGGTTGTAGGCGGAGGAGTAGGCTTTTGTTTTCTCTTTGGCTTTTCTTCCTCTTTAGGCTTTTCCTCAGGCTTGGGTTCGTCTTCGGGTTTTGGCATCGGAGGCTCTTCGTCAGGAGTAGGAGGTTCAGGCATGCGTGTCTCTTGTGGGAGCTTTGCGTCTTCCTTTTTCACTTCTTCTTCCTTTTTTTCTTCAATAAGATATGGCTGTACTTTAGCCATCATTATTCTTACTGATTCTGATATAGCCAACGCCAATTGGTCTTTTTTAAATGATTCAGGGGCAGAAGCATAAGCACGCTGAAGCCCATCCACTATCTTTTCAGCTGTGAAAACGCTTGCAGGCAACTTAGCTTGTTTTGCCTCAGGAACACCCAATACTGTTAATAATTTACCCATTAATCAATTTTTTCAAGTTGTTCAACATAAGCAACCACCTGACTTGGCTCAAATACATCCCCCATTTTAATCACATTTCCATCAGGCTCTACCATCAAATTAACCGTTTCAACATAAGTCTGCAAGTCATCACTAAGACCTGTAACAGAAGTAACTACCATAGTATAGTTCATATCCTCAGCATTTTTACTCTTGTAAAGGCTAAAAGAGCAATCCCTCTCACTACCCCATGCGGAAAACTTTTTGCAGTTGTCTGCAAACTCTCCACGGTATTTTTCAATCATTTTTTGTTGTTCTATGGTCATAGCTTAGATATTGTACTGATTATGTTGTTATATTGTTGTCTCGCCTGAGCTTCATTCAAAGCTCCATTGAAAACTATTTTGCTGTTTCTATTTTCGGCTGCTGCTCTGTCTTCAGGGTTATCCTGCTTACCAAGATATTCTAAATAAGCATCTTTTACAAGGTCTGCATCATAAATAGCACTTCCAATTGTACTTGGATTAATACTTGAATCATACCCTGCGTCAAACATAGAAGCTAAAAATCCCTTGAACTGCTGAAACCTAAACTGCCTTCCATCACTAAGCAAAATGGCTATTTTATTCCTGTCGAATGGCTCACCTTCCTTTTTAACTGTTACAAAAGTAAATACTTTCTTTCTTGTACCGCCACCTGTTGTTTCAACGGGATAGGATGCAACGATTCTGTAATTTACTCCTGATTTAGTTAACTTTTCAGCAATAGCAATCGCAGCCATAGAGCTGTATATCATCTGAGTTTTTGCATTAATACTACTTGAATAGCTCGCTCCAACGATAATATCGATACGGGGCAAAGACTTTTCTACTGTAGGAATATAAATGAAAGACTTTTTAAAGGTGCTTGAGAACTTCTTTCTGCCCTTTAAATCTACCTGCTGAATCCTCTCCACAATGTGTTGTGGGACTTCTTTTCTCTCAGGAAACTCAAAGTAAATGTCAGTATCTGTAACTACCTCAGTAAGCTCAGTTTTCTGCACAACTCTTCTCAAAACGCTACTGTAATACCCACCCTGCTTCAAGTCATAAGGGACTTTGTGTGCAGGAACAGCGGGCATGTAAACATGGTAGAAAACAAGGCTACCGTCTTGGCTTTTCTGACCTTTTACAAGATTTGGAGAAACTATTTTATCAAGCAAAGGACTGTAATACTCAAAGACCCTAATTAGTCCAAGACTTGCCAAATCAAAAGAAAAAATACCAATTTCACGCTCAGTGAACTTGATAGCCTTTTGTTGGTCGATGTCAATTACATCAATATTTACAGTCTGATTTCTAAATGTTTCTAAAAATGATTGTAATTCATTGTTGAAAAGATATGTTGTCAGGTTTCCTTTAACAGAAGAAGCATCATCTGTACCATACCAACTTTCACCATTTGAACGGATACTCCTTTCTACATAATTTGGCTGATTAATCCTATCAATTCCTATTCTTGCATTACCAATAGCATCACGCTCAACTTCCTCGATGAATTTATTATAATCATCAAGGTTATCGAACATGAAAGCTGTTCTATTTCCTGCTAATTTGAGCCTTTTGTAATATGTAGGATTTGGATTCATCTACTATTATCTATCGTTTAATAACACAGTATCTGCAACAAAGAAGTCTTTGTATCTGCCATACATGTTAGATGCTGTTTTCTCCAATATTGGATTCAGAGATTTTATGAAGCCATCGTTGTCTTTCATAATTTCTCTAATTGCATCATTTGCAAGGTTTTGAATGTAGCTATCTGTATATTTAGTTGTTCGTATGATGTTGTTGTAAGCATCAGAGCCAATCTTGAACGCTACCATGTAACTTTTGAAAGTTTTGAGTAATGTTTTACCGTTCTCTTCCACGTTCTTTCCTTGTGCTTTGGCTATTGCTCTTACCAATTCATACTCAAATCCTACACGGAAAGCAATGTTGGTACGATAAGAAACAAGGGCAAGGTTCTTCAGATTAAGAGATTCAATAACAGTTCTCAGACCTCTTGGCTCAGGTAAAGCCCTTCCTTTCAATTTAGCATCCATGTAGTCGTAGTAGTTACCTACCAAGAAGTCATACAGGAATTTGAATCGGGTTGTGTCTTGGTCTGTGTTATTGTCGAACTCAGTGTAGTAAACGCTACCTGAGAAACGGTCAAGCAAAGACAAATCCTGCTGATTGTTACCACGATACTGTGGCGCAGGTGGTTCATTCGGGTAAATGTTACCTGTTGCGATTACGGCAAAGTTTTCTGCCCTTTCGATTGGTGGCTGCTCAGGGTTAGCTGAGTTAATTTTAGCCTCACTTGCAGGACGGGTTTTGCTACTCTTAGCCAAGGCATCATTGAATAGACCCGCTGTGTTAGCATCCAACTTCGGCATTTCATCCAAAATCAGAATCTTACCGTTCTGCCAACAGTCGATTAATTTACCTTCTTTGAAACCTTCGATGGACTGACCGCCAAGGATTTCAAGGGGAGAAGTGTACTGAGAACAGTTTAGGGTTACATACTCACGCTGTAAGGTTTTCGCTACCATTTCAGCAGTGTAAGTTTTACCGCCTCCCGCTTCACCAATAAGGTAAACGTTGTTGCCCGCAAGTACGTCATCTATAATTTCATAGAAGTTTGGAATCCTTGAAGTCTTGCTGTTTATTTCGATTTTCTTACCGAAAGCAGGAATGTCAAGGATTACGGTTTGGTTTTTCTTAATTTCTTCTAAGATGGACTTATCAAGCTCATCAAGTTTCACTTTGTCATCCTTCAGGTACTCTTTTATAATAGCCCTTACGGTTGGTGAATCTACTCCACTTCCTGCACCTGAAGCCATAAACGCATTCAGAGTTGACATCATAGCTTTTAAGAAGTCATCATCAGAACCCGCTTGTTCAGGTATTGCAGGGGTGGCGGGTGCAGGGGGTTCACCCATTGAATCTATTTGTGCTTGAGTTTCCTCAATTTCTTTTTGAATATCCGCCTTGAACTCATCGGGTACTGCATCCAATGAATCTCTTAGGTCTTCAAGTTTTTGTTGTAATTCTTGCTTGGTAGCCATGTTTATTTATTTAATAAGTATTGTAAACCTTTGATTGCTTTGATTGCTTTTTCGTTACCCTTATCGGCAAGGTATTGTAGCCCTTTGATTGCTTTAGCTATATCGTCCTTGCTTTTTGTTCCTGTTGTGGCAGGTGCTTCTTCTTCCTGTTGCTTATTATTGAAGAAAGCATCAGTTATATCGGCAATTTCGTAGGCAAGTGTAACTATGCTTACAGGCTCATCCCCAATTACATAGTTAATGCTACCTATATTTTCATTGTAGCCATACCTATCAAGAGTGAACTCACCTCCGTTATCATTAATTATTACCCCATCCTTCGCCATTTCCGTCTTGTAGATAACAAGAACATTCGGCTTGGCAGAAACATATACTTTGTATCCTTTATCAATAAAAGAAAACTGCAATTCGTTCCCATAGCTCTTAGGCACACCCCATTTCTTACCATATTCATAGCTATCCCTGATTATATCAACACGGTTTTTGCTCATGCTGAAGTAAGCCTGATTGTTGTCAATCATAGCTTTCAATTTGGCTTCACCAAAGTTTTCTTTCATTATTTCAAAAGCCTCTTCCTGAGTTGCTACATTTTGAATAAATTCTCCGTTTACATAGAGACCAATATTTTTTTCTGCTTCAGGCTTAGGTGCAGATGCAGGTGCAGGTGTTTCCGCAGGAACTGATGCAGGAGCTTCTCCACCCTGATAATACTTACCAAGGATTTTGCACAGAATTTCTACCACAGCTGCTTCTGAGGCTATCACACCCCATTTCTCAAAAGCACCAAATTTACCCCACTTGAATCCTGTCTGAACATAGATTTCACCTTTGATTTCATTCCAATCACCCTTGTTTTTAGGAGTGTCGGGCTTAATCTTGGCGTTATATACGATTCTTCCATCGGGAAGGGTCTTTTTATAAATTATCCATCCTGCACAATCTTTTAATACCTCACCCATTGGATAAGATGGTCTTTGAGCTGAAGGGTATGAACGAGCAGGAACAGAAGCAGGTGCTGCCTTTGCTGAAAGCACAGCATTCCAATCCACACTTGGAGCATCAGAATCTGACGGCTTTCTATTATTGACAAAGAGGTATTTTGTACCATAGTCAATAACCATACCCTCTGCTGATTTTTCAGCACTTTTGTTGTAGCTGTATGAATCGGTCATTCCATCAAACTTGCCTTCCTCAAACTTGTTATTTAGCTCCTTATTGAGCTTTTCATAAAGTTCATCGGGCGCATCGTTTAGATACACCCTGATAGAATCCCCGCCTGAGTAGCTTTCTGATTGAACCCAATAATAATTTCTTGCAGGTACTGAAGGATATTTTTGCTTCATCCACTGACGAATCATTTGTGCTGTACCTGATACGCCTACATTGTAGCTGTTTCTATTGTCACCACCATAAGTATAGGCAGAAATATCAGTGTATTTTACACCATCGAGCGTGAATGAAATTTTATCTTTTGGCATATTACTTCAATTTTGAAATAAGAGAATCTGCAAACTCTCTTGAATTTTTTATTGTATGAGATGATAATTTCTGAGGGTCATTCATGAATCTGATTATTTGAAAATCTTCAAGCATCTGACCGCCATATTTGTATTTTTTACCGCTGCAACCACAGGTACTTGGTTTTAATTCTCCGCCATCCTCAAAAGCCACCCCACCGCCTGATTGGTTAATCCGTGACAAAATTTCACGGTTTGAAAGCATTTCACCCTCAAATTCACGCTTGGTTTCATCGTTAACAGCACCCTTGGTAATAATTACTTCTTCTCCCTCTACCTCAATCATCTGACCTGTATCCTTATTAATAGCTTTGATTCCGCCATCTGCATGACTTCTACCGTGGAAGTAACCGCCTTTTTTTGCGTCACTTGTTGAGCCATGCTCTGTTACTACTGTTCCACCAACTTCATATTTCCCACCTGTGATGAGCATACCCAACTTTGCTTTTTTATTCATGATAGGTATATTTATAGGTTCTTCTGATTCAGGCATGTAACCGCCTTCCTCATAGCGAATATCATCAAGAAGCGGGTTAAAGTTTAAGTTTCTGCCATCAGCCAATTTTACTTGCTTAGAATCAAAAATTGTTACAGCTTGAGTGTACTGTGCAGGGTTTTCAGGGTCATAGTCTGCGCTAATTTCTTCACCGTAAAATACCCCATCATAACCGTAAGCCATCAAAAAGAACTTGAAATCTTTTTCTACATCAGCCGCCATCAAACTCCAAAATGGAGCTTTTCTTCCTGAAAATACTTTATCAACGTAGCTTCCGATTTGACTTTCTACGTTTTCTTCTATTTCTCTTGTTATATTAGTTTTTTCTACTGTCTTATACTTATCCCAAGATAAAGAACCTGTAAGTATAGTTTTCCATCCTTCGGCATCTCTACTCTTTTGCCAATATTCCATGGTAGTCGCATAGAATGGATTCCTGATGCTGATAAAGCACTCATATAAGAATGGCTTAGTCTCACGGGTTGTACGCTGTGAGAACTTGGTAAAGTTTTCTGAGTATTCTTTGTTGTGCGCAAAATAACCGTATGGTCTACCTACTCCCTTTTCTTTTGTTACATCGAATCGGAAAAACTCATCCTGCGCTCTTGTACCATGATATACTACTCTTGGCTCAAGGGTAACGTAGTCAATTACTTTAGAAACATTTTTATAATGCTTTTCAAAGTTTTGCTTTCCATCTAACAGGAATGCTTTTGCAGCACCTTCCCAATCCCCAAAAAAGTCTTTGAATCCTTTTGTTCTTACAAGAACTTGTTGCAGGTATTTGAGGCGAGAAGCCTCTCCTGTAGGAGTTTTAAATGAGAAAATTGGGTCAATAGAACCACCGTCAGCGAATTTCTTGCTGATTTCATCGTAGTGGCTATCTATACCTTCCATTTTTTTCAACTTAGTATAATACTTAGGGTCTTCGTATAAATGGTCGAGCGCAATGGCACGGGCATACTCAGGCTTGTCGGTATGCTCCATTTCTGTTTCAATTCCGATTTTTAATTCTGCTTTTAAATCATCTGCTGTCAGCTTGTGAACAGCTGCAACTTCTGAGAGAGACATCCCTCTTGCAAGTTTTCCTACAGGTATTTCCATATCAATTTTATTTATAGCATATCCTTGGTCGGCTAATACTCTTTTTAAAGATTCATAGCTGCTGTAAGTGTCGGGAAGTGCAATTTTTTTTTTCATCGTACCTATTGGGTCAGAATCATAGAATGTTCTATTGTCAAAACCACATTTGTGGCACACATATTTATCATACTCATCAGATTCGTTTGTATTCCAATGCCATCCGCAATTAACACAAGTTATTTCTTTGCCCATGTCACCGCCTTCTGCAAGTACATTACTATCATAAACCACTTCATTCTGATTCATAATAATCAAATGTGTTTTTTTATACTCTTCAATTTTACTTTCACTAAACTTTTCAAATTCTTGAAAATCAAATTTTTGTATTATCTCACTTGCGCTTTTTATCGGTTGAACTGAGCTGTATATGAGTGCTTTATTATATAATGATGGTTGTCTTTCTTGATTTCCCGTGTTGTAAGCTATCAATGTTATACTGCCATCGTTATCTGTCAATACAATACCGTTCTTTTTTAAGTTTGCCATTCCCATAGTCAAGGCATCAATCAGCCCACCTTGATTGTACTTTTCCTCTGACAATTCCACCTTTGGCAATCTTTTTATCTTTTCAATTACATCTCCTTCGGGTCTTGGAGTAATATAAATATGAAAGTCATTACCCTTCATTTCTTCATGTTCTGTACCATAAGGATTGTAAAAAGCTACATCTTCTTCTATAATGTCAAATATTTTCTTGTATGCTCCTTTGTACTTGCTTTCTTCTTTTACATCTTTAATTATAATATACAATCCATCCTCTTCAGAAAATATCTTGCCGCCATCCTCATACCTTATATCGGGGTTACTCCCATCAAAAGTGGTGTTTGACCCGTCTGCAAGTTTGATTTGATTTGGTTCACATACAATATATGAATTACCTGCTGCCTCTATTTGATTTTGATACTTGAACCCTACATTGTTATATTTTTCAACCAATAAATTTCTAATTATTTCATTAGATTGCTTTATTGTCAATCCTTTGAGACCATTTTCATTTATGTCTTTTTCGGTTATGATGTTTCTTTGAAGTAAATCACCAATATATTTTTGCGGGTATTCAAATTCAATAGCATCATTTATAACAAATAACTTCCTTATGTTTAAAAAAAATGGCTCAATAAATTGTTTGTAATCTTTTATACCAATTTTTGTTCGAGACCTGTCATTAGCTTGTTCATAAGTACCAAAGTGAAATCCTAAATCAGCTTTATTGAAGTCAAAATTGTTGAATTTTTCTTTTGCGTAAGTGCCATGATATACCACCAAAGGCTCTCCGTTCTCATCTACAACTTTAGAAGCATTTTGTGGGTCATTTTCCCAATCACCGAACCATGCTTTAAACTCAGGGGTGCGAACTAATTTGTATTGTTCAGGGGTAAGATTTGAAGGCTTACCATTTGTAGCAAGTAATTTTAATTCACCGCCCTTTGCCATCAGGTCGTCATCCTGCACATAGGCTGCTTTGACCTTCTGACCTGCATATTTTTTTAAAAACTTATTCACACGGGCAAATCCCCATGCTTGTCGGGAGTTTGGTGCGCCACCTGTTATTGTCGGTCTATGGGATTTAGAATAAGCACCCATCCCTCTGCGCATTACCGCCTTGAGGGTAGCCAAACTGACTTTTTTTGTAGGGTGATTGTCATTGAAGTCATTTCGCTTGTCCTCCAATGTTTTGACAATAGATTCTGAAAGTTGAATTTTGGAAGCGGAAGTTTTGGATGCAGCACTTCCTACGGGGTTTTTAGAAGACCCGTAAACCTGCTCTTTTTGTGGTGCAGGAGTTTGAGCAGCCGATTTCCGTCCTCTCCGTATCAATATTCAGAAATTTTGAATAAAAATAAGTATTATCTTTGAAACTGTAAACAATTTTATTCACCTTAAATCTCAAAGCAATGGGAAGCGGATTCTTCGACATTAAGTCCCCTAATTGGCTTGGAGGAAACAACGTACACAATACCTTGATTATCCTTGGTGTTGGATACCTTGTTTTCAAAAGCCTAAAAAAGTAACCGCCTCTCTGTGGAGGCAGTCTTTTTGGACGGAAAAGCCCGCTTTTCGAGAGATTAGCGGGTTTCTCTTTTTACGTCAGTCTCTTAATATCTTCTGAAAAACTTTTCGCAATTTCCTTCCAATCGTGATTTTCGACAAATTTGAAAGCCTTCTCTATTTTTAAGGTTTGGTCTAAAGCACGACTTTTCTTGTCTTTATACACTTGATTCAGAACTTCTGCTATTTCGTATAGGTCAGATTGAAAACGAATTATATTATCCACCATAGCAACTATTGGATATAGAGTTTCCAAAAAATATGCCCTTTCTCCGTTCTGACCTCCTAAATGCTCAAATGAGGTATGTTTTGGGATTACTACAGGCTTTTTTGCACTCATAGCTTCCGTAACGGTAAGCTCCCATCCTCCGCCTGTGGCAGTGCTTAAAAAGCAATCTATTGAGTTGTATATCTTATTTAGCTTAATTACATCAGCCCCTTTATTATAATCTTCTTCAGGCGGAAAAGCAAAATCTACCCCTTCCCTAAGTGGTGTTTGGGCTAAAATAGTGCGTAAATGCCAACCCATAGGGTCTTTTGGATTCATGTGCAGATACAGGAAACTATTCTTATTATGCTCCTCCCAATATTCTAAAAATCCGAAAATTGTGGTTGGAATATCTTTTCGGGATTGATTTCTGTTAACGCATCCAATTATGAACTTATCTGAATTATCCTTAAAGTATTCTTTTCTGAAAGTGTCAGCTTCTTCTGCGGGCAATGGATAGAAGTTTTCCATGTTATTCCCGTGGGGAACTACTTTTAGCTTTGGCTTTAGTTCAGGTCTTAGCCTGAGAACGTTTTGCTTGCCAAATTCAGTGTAAGTAGCCAATACATCAAAAAAGTCAAGTCCTACGACCAAGTTGGGGGTAAGAGCGAAGTCAACGGGGAAATACAGAATGCTTTTAAATTGCTTTCTATTTCCGTTCTTTTTATCTTCTAACAGCTTTTTGACGTGGGGGATGACAGGAACTACTACGCCCAAATCTTGAAGAATAAAAACCAAGTCATAGTCAATATCCATGATGGAGCGCATGAAAACGTATCGTCCGAAGTCATCTTCTGCCACATCCCTCCTTTTGGCGGATATAACCCTGATATTTTCGCCTTCTGAGTAATCTTCACCGAAGTAGTTAACGGCTACGATGTCGAGCTTCATGTCATCCCCGAAGGTTCGTTGCCAATTTTTTACAAGGTTTTTAGATACGGTTGCGAATCCTGTAAAGCTGTTGTAATCAAAGAGAGCGAGTATTCTGAAGGGTTTGCGTTTCATTTTTATGTTTATTTTTTAATTTATCTGCAAAATCTATAATGGCTTTTTCTATACTGTCAATTTCTGACCCTGTGACAAACAAAAGGTTTACAAGGTCATCAAGTGCTTCTATTGGTTCTATATTTTCTCTTTCCAAGGTGGTTTTTGCTCCGTCCTTGTGAATTTCTATCTTTATCATACGAGGCTAAGTATTTTAGAATCTTCCTTAGGAGCTTCCTCTTCAGGTTCTATGGTGAGGTTAATAAGCTGACCACCGCAGGTAATAGTTATTTTATCGTCTTTCTTATAGGCGTGAGGGCAGAGGGTTGTGCAAGGCATGCGCATAATTTGGAATCCGCCCATCTGACCCTGCATGGGAATGGCGTTTGTAAAAGGGCAAATACTCTGTTTGCCATTAATCATGATTATTTCTTCCTTCTGTTGACCTTCTTTAAGAGTGTACTTTGTCATGGTTATTTTTTATTCTTTAAATAATTATTTGCGTTAAAAAGGAGTGTCGAAGCTCCAAGAACTACAAGACCTGCCCTTATGGGGGTGGATAGCGATTTCTGACTTGCCACATAAAAACAGAAGGGGGCAACGACAAATATATCCAAAAGCCTAACCTGCTGAATAGTCAAATATGGGGTGTAGGTGGTTGTTGTTTCCTGCTTTGTCATAGTTTAATTTCTTTATTTGGCAATTAGATAGCCAATTGAGACCCCTAATATACCAACAATATATTTACTGAGCTTCTGCCTACGGGCTATTTTTTTAGATAGTTTTATCTGAGTTTCTAAGTTATATATGATTCTCTTGTCATTATTCAGATTCTGCTCAAAATTAGCGACCAAGGATTTATACTGATTTTCGCTTAGTTGGTATTTGCCGATTATGCTGTCTTTTAAGGACAGGCGAGTTTCTGAGTTCTTCAAAAGCTCTTTTGTTGCTACAAGCTCCTCTTCTACGACCTTACCCTTTTCAATCAGGTTAATTGCCTTTTTGAGTTGAGCGTTGGGCAGACAGGTCACTGAATCATTTGAGGTCTGAGAAATACCTTGATATGCTGTCAGTAGTGTAATTAGCAGCATGATTATTTGCTTTTTCATATTTCGGCTTTATGTTCTTGATTTTGTTTTCTAATTCATCCCTTTGTTGTAATACAGCATTTTCTATTTCCAAAAGGTGTTCTATCTCTATTTCATACCTTTCAATGCTGTCGATTATAGCTACCCTTTCTTTTGAGAGGGAATCGTTACTTTCCTTCAGAATGGTATTTTGACCTTCAAGCTCCGCTATTTTAGCATTCAGTCGGCTGTTGTTGGAGGTAAAAGCAAAAATAAAGGCTATTGACATACCTACTATCAGGAGAAGCATTCGCCAATTAGGGGGTAAATATTTCATATTATTTCGATATTAGATTGATATACTTCTTTAGCCATTTTTTCGTCATATAGGCTAATAAACTTCTTGGCAAAGGGTTTTTTTATATTTTGAACACATGCACGGTAAAAGAGCCTGCCCTTCTTGAAATACTCAATGGAAAGTATTTTGCTTTTAGCATTATGGCTAAAAACACACAGAAAGCTACCGTATTCTTTTGTGTTTATCATTATTCAAATCCTTTAAAACAATTTCCCCAAATACCATGGTAGTAAAAATACCAAATACTATTAATAAGGTGAAATTTAATGTTGAGATATTTTTATGCCCTATCAGGTCAAGGATGATTTCGGCTAAAATAGCAATTACGGTCAGAACGTAAAATACGGAGGCGATAATTTTAATCACAGGTTAAATTCGGTTTTATAGGTTTCTGATTCAGGGAGACCTCCCCATTTTTTTATATAATATTCCTTATTTGAAATATAGTCACCCAAAAGGGGGTCTTTTTCTATAGTTTGGCTGTTTCTGTAAACTTCCGAATTTAAGGCATCTTCATATCTTATCGTAATTCCCGCCAATCTCATACGGTATTCATAATCGTTATCCTCAAAAAAGCATTTTACGAAGCATTCATCAAATTCACCCACTGTGGCATATATGCTCTTATTCAATATGAAGGCTGACCAATTATAAAATGGTCGGGGACGATGGAAGGTATTGTCCCCCCACCTGTGGATTATTTCTTTTATTTCTGAGTGGTAGCGTTTCAGGATTACATCATCGTTTAGAATTAAAAAATGGCTATGCCCCCTTTCTATGGCTTTATTAATTAACCAATTCCATGAGCCTGCGACCCCTTTGTTCTTTTTGCTTTCAAATACCTTTAGGTTGGGTGCGCCTGAGGCTATACCCTGTTTTCCGTTGTCAAGCACGATTATTTCAGTTTCCTTTAGATTTGGAACATACCAATCAAGTGCTTCCATCAGAAGGTCTTTTCTATTTATAGTGGGTATCAGAATGCAATAGCTCATGGTAATTAATTTTAATTAACAAAAACGTATATAGACAACAATATTATATAGAATATAAATGTTAGGTGATTGGTTAAGGTGTTTACATAATCGAATATTGTTTTCAATTCATTAGGAGAATACCTGTTATGATAAATATTTAACATCATGGCAAGTATGTTTTTATTAAAGAATAGGGCAACAGTTATAAAAATCAGGAATAAGAAGTAAACGGGAATTTTTAGGGAAAATACAATAGGATATGAAATATAATTCCATGCTATACGCAGATTTGTTTTAATTATTTTTAAAATGAGGGATTTTTGCTTCGCCTTATTCTCTTTAATAATTTTATTGTTTTCTTCAATCTTAGCTTTTATGAGGCGTATTTCCTCTTCATTTTGCCTGATTTTTTCCTCAATTAATTCTCTTTCTGTCTTATTTTCCATGTTTTTAATATTTATTGAAATTTTCTTTATGTCTACGATAATAAAGGAGACCTTGAGGGAAATGCTTAATTGCTGCCCCTTCTTTATTCATTTTATCCCATAGGTTAAGGTCTTCGTCTGTCCTGTCACTTGTCTTGTTGTGGGCATACCCCCCTACCTTTTTTGCCATTTTCACGTTATAAAGCATTGAGCCATGATGTTGCATCCTCCTTGACCAATAGTAATCCCCCTCATGCTTATGCATCCATGAAGAGTATGAATTATGGATTTCTTGTCGAAGCTCCCCTGTAACTATAATATCATAGGTAAGGATGTCGGGGATGGGTTTTTCCATTTGATAGCACATCAGCTCCAAGGCATCAGGTCTTAGCCAATTGTCAGCTCCAAGGAACATAACATAATCCGTGTCTACCTTTTTCATGAGCATATCACTGAAGTTTGCTACGATTCCAAGGTTGTCTTCCCTAAGAATAAAATTAATTCCCCTGCTTTCATAAAGATTGGCAAGATGCTGACAGTCACCTGCCCCATCGTCCACGAACCATATTTTGTCAAATTTCTTTGTTTGACACAGAACGGTCTCTATGCAATGGGCAGCCAAGTGTCCGTATTTATAGGATGATATTACAATTCCGTAGGTCATGTTTATTCTGTTTCTTCTGATATGATATTTGAATACTGCTCCGCAGCTTCGGGATTCCTGCGCATGAATATTTCAAAAGCTACACGATAGCGGTTCAGTTCTATTTGACATGGGTAATTCTCTGCGGTGATGGAATCAACCAAGTTTTGTAGGGAATCTATAGTTTGAGCTTTTTGAATATTTCCTCCTTGAATAAATTCAATTTTGTTTTCAGGGGAATAAAATTCTAAATAAATAAAATACAGGATTATTACAATCCAAGAAGCAGCTAATACAATTAAATACTTTTTCATGTTAATTAATTTTAATTACTTTTTTAACCAAAGACTTGCACCTTTTACTGCTCCCAAATTATTTGTAATATTCTTTGGAACAAATGAGTATGCTAATTTAAGTTGCTCATTATATACTTTGGATATTCCATAGTTAAAAGCCAAAACTTGATATTTGGATGTAAGCGGAATTACATACTCGTTTTCATTCCATCCTTTCATTTCAGGAATATTTGCCCATTCAGGTGGGTATCCGTCTTGCCCGAAGTAATCGTGGAAGTGAATTAGAACTCCGCTATTTATTATAGGAAGTACCTTTTCAAGCAGGAATTGAACGTCTGAGCCTTCTGAATAGATATGACTTGAATCGATAAATAGGATGTCATTTGGCTGAAGCTGTTTAAATACCGACAAGTCTATTTCCTCTACCCTTTTTTCCAAGTAGGCTATTTCGGGGAAAAGAACCCTTGGCAGAGGGTCTATTGCAGTAATCTCCACTCCTGCTTTTGAGGCAAGAAAGGTTGAATACCCGCACCCTACTTCTATCACTCTTTTAGCCTTTTTTAAATAATGCCAATAGGTAAGCGCATCAAGTGGCGGGAATTGACCGTTGTGGAAATCAAACTCTTGGGGGAAGCCCTGTACATTTAATATTAATGGTTTCATCTTATGTAGTCTCTGTATATTTTAAATTGGTGGTCAGGGTCATTCGGGTTGGTGCTTCCTTGGGTAACGCTATAGGCTTGTTTGTATCCCGCCTGTTTTACCAATTCCACTACAAGGTCATTGTACCTACCGTATGGGTAAGCAAAAGTGTCCATGGGGAAAGGAGGGGTAATTTCTTTTATAATTTGTTCACGAGTGAGGGTAGTTAGGTCAGGATGCGACCAAGTGTGCCATCCGATATTGAAATTCGGCAAGTCCATGAGCATCTGTACCATTTCATCCCAAGTGCAGTATTGCTCCAATTTGGGTACATGTGGCAGGTCAAAGGTGTTGTCTTTGCCCATATAATCCCCCATGACGAAGAAAATACCCGCTTTGTCTTTTAGGATTTCTCTGTTTTCAAATACATTCCGATATATTCCGTCAAATCCGATAGGCTCTTGGCAGGCTACTATCTGTTCTATGGTATTATAATTAGAATGGTTTTCTGTTCCGATGTTATGCGCAAGTCTCCACATGGCAGATAGTCATTTTTTGGGTGAACTCCCTGTAAGGGAAAATAGACATCTGAATTTGCTTTCCAAAATCCTTGTTAATAATCCAATCTGAAATACCCGCTATCAGGATGTACTCAGAAGCACAACTCATAATCATTTGGTAGATGGCTTCATGGTCATATTGCTGATAAAGAGTTCCTGTACTGATAACAAGGTCGTATTTCCCTTGAGGGGCAGACACGGGGGTTACATTTGGAGGAAGTCGGGTTAAGGCATTGTCCGAAAGGTCAAGACCGTGAATTTCATCTGCGGGTAGGTGTGTAGTTATAAACCCTTCACCACAACCTATATCAATAGCTCTTTTGTATTTCTTTTTTCCCCACCCAAGCATGAAAAGGATTTTTTCAAGTCTTTTAGTGTCTTCGGGATTATTAAAGTACCCCCACCTATCAGGCTGAGAATACCAATCTTCTAATTCTTGTTTTGACTGCATATTATTTAGTATAAATGTGAAAAGGGGTATTTTCTCCTACATAAGCACCAAGTATATTATAATCTATCCACTCTAAAGCATCTTGCTCAGTCCAATCAGGATTATTCTTTAATAGACATTCAGATAACTTGTCTATATCATATACTGCGACATAATCAGTGGTAAATCCAATAATTGCATCGTCAAGGTCATCCCAAAGAATAGCATCAGGATTATTTTCTTTTATTTTTTCAAGTATGGTCATGTTAATTAATTTTAATTACTTTTTCCATTCATCGGGTAATTCCATATCCAAACCATTTCCATTCATCGGATTGTCATAAATACGAATATCATCAGAATAGTAGTGTAGGACTTTCCCTCCTTTTAGTCTGACCAACCAAACCGAATTTACATTCAGCCCGTAGTCAATTAAGAGGAAAGCCTGACCTTCTCCGTGTGGGGTATGAACAGGAAGCGGGGTTTTAAATTCGTGTATCATTCTTCTGAATCTAATTTTGGAACGTCTCTAAATAGCTCAAGCTGATAAAATTTGTCTTCTGCAAACTCCTGTGCCATCATACCTCCTTGACGCTGACGCTCCTCCCAAGTATCTCCCCTGAGTTCAGGATGCTTTTCCTGTACCAATTGCCACAGTCTTTTAATAGTATGTACGTTGGAAAGGTTTCCCTCAAAAAAGGCATCGTAATACTGCTCTCTTGAGAAACACCATAGCTGCATTTCACGGTCATGTACTTGGCGGATGGTGTCCATCCAATTGTCTCTTGCTGATTTGTCATCAATTAAAATGTGCTTAATGAGGCGGGATAAGTACCTGTTCATGTTTTTGTTATTTATTTTGTTAATTTATGTTAATTACTTTTCTTCTTCTGTGAATTGGCTTGGGTGTATCTTGTTAATTATTTCGCCTATTGTGTGAATTGTGAAATACTGCATAATAATAAACTCACGGGCATATTTCTTTTGCTTTTTGTCTTTGTCCATAGGGTCTATGGTGTCTGTCAGCTTTTGACGCAGACTTTGCTGTTCCTTCTCTTCATAGTATTTATCTTGCCCGTATCTGACTGCGGCAGCTATCTGCTCTTTTGTTGGTTTGAGCTGACCTGACCTTTTTAACCAATTATAAACTATATCACCTATGTCATAAAAGATTCCTCCTGACTGAACGCTGTCATACATCCCCACTATCATTTCTTTGAATGATTCAGCTTTCATCAAAGGAGTTACTTTGGGCTTATTTTCATCCTCCATCTTTGCAAGGAACTTTTCCCTTTCCGCCATAAGTCGGTTATAGATGACCCTTTTTTCATCATCGTAGGCTTTCATGGCTTTGCTAACGTAGAAAGAAGATATGTTCTTTTGGGTTACAAATCCCACATCTGTCTTTCCTGATATTGCCCAATTCATAGCCAAACGTACATCTGCCAATGTGAATTTCTTAAAATTGTCATACATGAATTGTACGATTACTATTAGTTCCTGTTCAGTAGATTCTGACGTTACCCCAAGGAGTAGCCGCCATTGAGCCATAAGTTCTACTAACTTCGTCATATCCTCCCGCTTGAACTCACCTATCTTTTTTTCCACATAGGTCAGGGCTATGGCATATTCATCATCACTTCGTATCCAATCGCCAACTATGCTGCTTGGCTGATTGTACTGAGTTAACGAGTTTTTGGATTGTTGATGTTTTTGGATTTCTTGGTTCATTGAGATAGTTTTCAAAGTTTTTACCAAATAATGTCGATGGGCGAATATACATTTCAAACTTAGTACCCTTCCATTGCTCCCACTTTTTGTCTATTACAGTTTTAAAATCTGCTAAGGCGTATCCCATTTTTATAAGTGATTGCAAAGAATCTACTGTAGGTTTAAAATCGGGGGTATAGTCAGTAGCTACCTTTGAATTGAGATATTCTATGGTTTTTCTGATAGTTTCTTGGTCTGTCATAGGATGTCGGTTATTGGTATTTCAAGAGTTTCAGCAAAGAACTTGGCTGTATCTATTCTGCCGATACTTCTATATCCTGTGGCATAATTGGATAGATTTGTAATTGCTATGATATATCCTGTTTTATGATACACCAATTCTGCAAAGTCTTTTAGAGTTAGTCCTCTTTCATCCAATATTTTACCCAACTTGCTTCTTTCGTATGTTCCTGTTTTAGCGGGCATGGTTAATTTGTTTTAATTACTTTATGAATGATTTGCAATATATTTTTTTGGTCTTCGGGTTTCAACAGAACTGTTCCTACTTCACATTGAGAATAAGGGTCTATAAACTCTTTTTCTTTAAAGAACTCAGTCAATTCTTTGCTCATGGAGTTAATATCCATTTTTAAAGTCTTTACTTGATTACGGAGTAGGTCATTCTCCATTTGGCAGAACTGATAGTCTGATAGTAGTGTACTCATGTAGTTTAGTTTAGTTCACGAATATAATTAATTTTAATTACTTGAATGTATTTTGATTTTTACTCCTTAAAGCACCTTTAGAAAATTTAGTGCCGCTCAGAACCCTTTGTCTTTGAACAACCTGTTTCTTTTTGTACTGCTGTGTTTTGTACATCTGCTTTTTATTAATTTCATTTTGCTCCTCTCCCCGCTTATTTAGCATCTCTTTCAAGCACCAAGCTATATAGGTATAAGTTTTCTTTATATAACGCTCTTCCTGCTTTTCTTTCTTGTTAATCTCTCTCTCCCCGCTGATACAAAGCTCATCCTTCAGGTCTTGGCAAAAATCAATATTACGGCATGTATAATATATATGAAGTAGCTCCCTCTCCATCCGCATGTCAATCATATTTTGGATAGATACATCCTTGAAGTTTCCAAAACCAAGGATAGACTTTCTTGTAACCGTGCGAAGTAGTACAACGTGCATGATTAATTGTTTTCTATTTTTTCAATATTTGTCCATACTTCAACGGGTAATCTTATTCCTTTGGTAGCAGCTTCGTCCCTTGCTTTTATAAATGCTTCTGATTCATCTTCAGCTTGAACGGTAGTTTTATAGTTTATTCCTTCTGAAAAGGTTACTTCATAGGTATTCATGATAATTTATTTTAATTAAAATGCTTTTGATTCAATTTCTGATTGCTCTTTACTTTTTATATCCATCATTAAATTATTCTCATAAACGAGCTTTACCTGCTTATACTTAGATATTTCCACTGCAACGGTCAGGTTATCCTTTTTATACCAATAGGCTGCAAATAAGCTCTTATCAAGTCCAACTGCGCTCATTTCATATCCATCGCCTTCAAAATATGGGTCTAAAAACTTAGCAAACTTGTCATCGGGATAGCCATATTTCTCGGTTAGGATTTCGTAAAAAGTATTGTAAGTAGACTTTAAGCTGTACCAATTTGTTTCTTCATCAAAAAATGCCACCATTTTACATACTTTTTTAGTCTTAGGTGTAACGAATACAAATAGTTCAATTTCACGCCCTGCGACTTTTCCTTTTAAAATAGCACCTTGTTCTATGTACTTACTGAGGGAATAACCTTTGGCTTTATACTTAGCTACGGCTGTTGGCAGGTCTCCCGATATAGGCACGCCATCGAATGACTGAGCGGAAATATTAACTGAAACAAAAAGAGCAATGATTAGAATTAAATTTTTCATGATTATGTTTTTAATTTATTTTAATTAATAAAGGGAGGGGCTTTCGCCCCATCCCGTATCTGAGGGGGTTAGCTGTTAATTAATGAAACTGCTTGATTAAAAGATTTCAGCATCTTCTTATTGGCTACTCCGAAGAATTGGCTATTAAACTTATCCTCTGTAGACTTGAAGGTCTTGATGTAGTTATAATATCCTGATACTGCGTTATAAGCTCCCCATAGCGTTCCATTGGCGGCTTCCGTGGTCTGAGTGGGGTGAGTGAAAGCAAACTGTGTAGTACCCTCAATCATGTTTTTCAGGCGGGTAGACATCTCTTTCTCCTCTTCAGAAGTCATGGCTACTTTATATTCAGGTGTAAATACTGATTCAAAAAACTCCCTGTATTGACCTTCGGTCATCTTACGGTCAGCCATTTGATTGAATATATCTTTGACATCATTTGAGTATTTGGAAGCTATTCCCATCACCCTGTGAGCTTCTTTCAGCTTATTCTTAGCCCCTGAAATATGGTCAATTGATACTTTGTTCTCAAGACCTTTGAGGGCAGCCTGAAGGGTATTATTGCATACGACCCTGATATTGGTCATTCCTGCAATGACTGAGGAAGAACCGTCATGGGAGTTTGTCAGCATGATATACTTCTCGATTTTTTCTCCTGCAATCTCAAAATCGTCAGGAAGTTTAGCTACAAGGAAAATTCTTTCCCCGTTGCCCAAAGCTCCTGCTGTTTCAAAAATAGCCTCTCCGCTGTCGATAATTGCATCAAAGAATCCGAAAGCATCTCTATTCTGAACTATTTCGTAGCGGGATTTTACCATACCAAGATAGTCGTTAGTGTCTTTACGATAGGTAGCAAAATACCCATCAATCTCGCTCATGCAGTCAGTACCGCAATTAAAATATACGTTTGCTTTGTCCACTTCATAGTCAAGGTTGGCGTTCTTGATAGCTTCTTCAGCCGTCATAGCTCCGTTTACTATCTGTCCTAATCCGTGCCAAGCCTTTTCTGAGTTAGAAGCGAATGACCAAGTTCCTGTGCGTTTGTTGAAATTTAGCATGTGTGCCATGTGTGTTGATTTTTATGGTTTGTGATTAAAATTTATTTGATTTCGTTATTGAGTGAGTTTTCCCTTGCATCTTTTAACCCTTTGATTATATCTAAAATATAGTCATTGTCAAGTTGGGATAAATTATCTTTACGATGTTTTAGAAAGACTTCTAATTGTATAATTGCAGTTTGACAAGCCCCGCTCAAAAATCCTAAACGATACGGGTAAGTCCTGTCATACGATTCTTTTTCCTTTGTCCATTTTGTGTTTGTCATGGCTTGCAGTTTTTAATTAAATTAAATT
>Ga0209990_10000442_pt1 | contig 40072 bp, 58 predicted proteins | sample NOAtaG_6_FD_187304 | JGI IMG/M metagenome (GOLD analysis project Ga0209990, IMG submission 187304) | Freshwater lake microbial communities from Lake Erie, under a cyanobacterial bloom - NOAA_Erie_Diel5S_2200h metaG (SPAdes) (version 2) | ecosystem: Environmental > Aquatic > Freshwater > Lake ...
ATTGCCCATGCACAGAGGGATATCCCTACGTCAAGCGTTCTACTTGCCGAGGCGAGGGAAGTTTCAGCGGTGCTGGGCCGGGTCTCTCCGACTCTCGGGGCCTCCCTAAAGGGCATTGCGTACCGTGAAGGTCTGCAAGTGCTTGAACTGGGGCGTAAGGTTATGTTAGAGGCGGTAGGGAAGCCCGACAACATTCGGGACGCTATCTACGCTGATGGTCTTGCCAAGATGAGTGCGGGCTTTGAGAAAGCTAAAGAAACTGTAATGGTCCTTGCTGATATGGCACAGAAGGTTGCCCAGCGATTGAAAGGCTTTGATGTTTCTACAGCCGAAGGGATTGTTCGTCGGCGTGAAACGGAGAAGGCCGTCATTTCGACTATTGATAATGCTTCTGTATCCCTTATTGAAGGGGGGAAAGCGGCACTTGACGCTGCTGAGCGGAGTGCTTTGACGGTCGCTAAAGAGAATGTTCTTGGACGGCTTGGGCAGGCAAAGACTGCCGAAGATGCAACAAGGATTATTGAAGATGTCTTGACTGATCCTAAAATCCCTGATCGGGTGCGGTCTGTCCTTCTCAATGAAGTTAAAGACGGTATGTCTCCCCGCTCCATCGACAATCAGATGACGGTTCGGGAGTTTGCAATCGACCCAACAACCAATAAGATTCGGCCTGAACTGGCTAAGACTCTTACGGATGGTGGGTCAACCCCAGAAGGCATCGCGTTGTTTGAGGAGCTGGTCCGCAAAGGTGTAACAACCAACGAAGACCTCGCTGCTGTTATGATGGCGATGAAGTTCGATCCCAAGAGGATTGCAGAGCTGACAAAGATTGCTAAAGACCACAATCTGTTCTCTATGTATATGGAGTTCTGGATGAGTTCTATCCTGAGTGGTGTCCGCACCCTTGGGGGCAACCTTATCAGCAACGTCTTCCAATCTGTAGCACAGCCCTTAAAGCTTGCTGCCGGTGGGGAAGTAAAAGAATCGCTTGCTATGTTCTCTTCGTACCTGCATACGTTCGAGATGATGTTCCGAGGGGCTGACACAATGGAGCGGCACGCGGCTATGAAGCCACAGACCGCTGCTTGGAAGTCCTTTAAGTCTGAGTCTCCGATCTTTGATGCCTCCACGTTCAGGAGTGAAGGCAGGCCCGATACCCATGCTATTCCCGGCAAGGCTGGGGAGATCATCCGTCTACCCTTGAGGTTGATGGGGGCTACCGACGAGTTCTTCAAACAGCTCAACTACAGTGCCTACTTAAACTACTCGGCTACGAAGGATGCCCACGCACTTGTTGCTAGTGGAAAGTTGCTGCCCGAGAAGGCCGGTGAGTTTGTTGCTAACAGGATGTCCCGTGGGTACGCATCCTCTGGCGGAGCGGCTCTTAATGAAGCGGGCGAACCGCTTATGTTCGAGGCGTTCCGCTGGGCAGAGAACTCAACCTTCTCCCGCTCCCTTGCTGCTCAGGACAACTGGGTGGCAACGATCGGTGAAGGCGTGCAGCGGCTTACAAACCGGGCACCGGGCCTTAAGCTCATCCTTCCGTTCGTCAAGACTCCCACAAACATCCTTCGGGAAGCCATTGCGTACACTCCGGTTCTCAACCTAACCCTTAGGGACTTCCGAAGGGACCTGTTGGGTCGGTTCCCCGGCGACGCAGCAACCGCTGCTCTTCGTGCGGCGGAAGCACGCGGCCAACTTATGATGGGTGCGGGGGCCATGACTCTGTTCAGTGTTGCGGCCTCTATGGGAATGATTACTGGAACCGGGCCGCAGAACCCCGCAGAGCGTCAGCGTCTTATGGAAACAGGATGGAAGCCTTACTCATTCCGGGTAGGGTCAGAGGAAGCGGGCTTCACTTACATTGAGTATAGGAAGCTTGAACCCTTCGCAACCATTCTGGGGCTTGCTGCTGACATGGCAGATGCTCAAGCACGCATCCAAGCAAACCCTGACGACCCTGCTGCAAAGAAACTCTCCGAGGTTTGGAGCAGTGCGGTGTTCTCTATCACACGCAACATCACCAACAAGACCTACTTGATGGGTATTCGTGATCTGACGACCGCCTTCACTTCTGGTGAAGCGGCCTCAGTGGATCGAATCATCCAGAACCGTGTGGCTAGCCATATCCCTGCAATCCTTGGGAGCATCCCTGATGTTCAAGAGGACCTTGCAGTAATGCGTTCGACGGCCGATGCAATCCTCTCCCGCCTTCCGGGCGGAAGCAGTATGCTGCCGAGCCGTCGTAACATCTTTGGGGAGACCATCCCCGCCGCTAATCCGATGCTTAAGATGTCTCCCATTGGGGTCTCATCTCAGAAGTCGGACGCAGCAGAGTTTGAGATCACCCGCCTTGGCTATGGTTTCACAATGCCCGCAGAGATTTGGCAAGGGATCGACCTTACGGTCCTTAGGGACTCTAAAGGCGTTACCGCTTATGATCTCTGGATGAAGAACATTGGCGAAGTTAAGAGCAACGGAAAGACCCTTAGGCAGACCATCAATGATACTGTTAATACTCCACAGTATCAGGCCCTTCCACTTCCTAGAGGGGACGGGGATATTGATAACCTCAGGATCAAGACTCTCAAGAGTATCATCTCTAAGTATCGCAACGCGGCCTTTGAGAAGATGACTAAGGAAGTGCCGGAAGTAAGGGAAGCTCGTAGGCAGAAGATTACTGCTGCGAATCCTAAGCTCCCGCCACGGCCCCCGTCGCAGATCATTAACGCCGCTCCTACATCAACCTACGCGACCCTACAGGGCCTTACAAACTAAACGGAAGAGGACAGTTAACGCTGTCCTCTCCTATTATGCCACTATCCACTACCACTTTTGTCGGAGACAACTCGCAAACGTCCTTCACCTTGACCGGGTTCAAGCTCCCGATCAGTGGTGGGGACCTTACTGTTACTAATGCCCTTGGCGTTCCCCTTACGAACTGGACCTATACCAATGGTGTCCTTAACTTTACTGCTGCACCCGCCGCAGGGACCTACACGGTTTCGCGGGATACCGGCACGGACGTTAAGGTAGACTTCGTGCCCGGCAGTGTGTCGGCCAGCGACCTTGACTTGGCGTATCTACAAAACCTCCTACTGATTGAGGAGACTAAGGATCGTATTGAAGAGGTTAACACCCGTGTAAGCACCCTTACAGCGGGTCCGGGGGGGACAACCCTTCCGGGCGGTACGGCTATCAATACGATCCTGATGACCGGCCCCTCACCCTTCAACCCCGTATGGCAAACTGCCGGTACCCTTAAGACCGTGTTAGGCCTCGATAACGCTACTAGCCTCCCCGCACCCGGTGCTGCTGGGGCAGTGTCTGCTACCGGCTGGAACTTTGTTATGGCCGGTGGAGGGACCTATAGGGTTGCCACGGCAGGGGCTATTACAGCCCTTCTGGGCATTCGAGAACTGGGAACGGTCATTCCCAACGCCTCGGTTACGACGGCGGTTACGAACGCTACAAACGCCGCTAACGGCCTTGTGGCCCTCGACTCTTCAGGAAGGCTCACGGCCCTTGATGGCCGCAACTTGACCAACGTAAAGACCCCTAGGGTTGGCTGTGTGGTTCGTAAACGGTCCCTTCCCAACCAGAACACGGGTTCCGGCGTAGCGGCTCCTACCGTTACTGGTACGGCCCCTCTTATTGCCACCTCAGCGTGGCAGTCGATCCCCACAGGCAGCTCAACGTGGAGCGTCTTGACGGTCAACACGGCAACAGAGTGGGGCGGGACCCTGCCTACTGTGCGGCTGGCCTCTAATAGCATCTCCCTCCCCAAGGGCCGCTATCGCGTAACAGCACGCCACAACGCCTACACAGGAGTTGCTACGTGGTCCGCAGGTGGCACCACAGTTGTTGATAACTTTGCCCTAGAGTCCCGTGCCCGCATTCAAGGGTTTGCTAATGCAGACCTTACGGGTACCAGCGACACGCAGGTAGACGTTACCTCTGGTATTGGCTCTGCGTCCCTGCTGGATCAGGTTAAGCGGTTCCCTGTTACTTGTGTTTACACCTTTGAGTTTGAATACACGGGCATCCATCCGTGGTTTGGTCTGACCTTTGAGCATCGCGTTGTTGTTACCCGTAACACCGGCTCTGTTATGAACGGTCTGGTAACAACTAATATGTATTCCACCAACCCCACAAGCACGACCAACCATAACCTCGGGTCGTCCACTTACGATAACGATATCATTGAGATTGAAAGGATCGGTTAATGCCTGACTCATTCGACAATAAGACCCTACAAGACCTTGTGGCAAAGGTTGCTAGGCTGACAGAAAGGATTGATTCATTTATTGTGTACGCACGAGAAAATGTCGCATCTACGACTAAAGAGATTACGGCGGTGTCTACCCGCGTAGAGGACCACCGTAAGGCTAACGAGACTCGCTTTGCAAGCCTTGAGACTTCCCGCGAGAGAGTTTTAGGACTCCTTGTGGGGGCCGCTGTAGCGGGCGGAGGCGGTGCCGCTGTTATACTGGAGAGATTCTTTGGCTAAACCACCTGACGAACTAAGTGTCATCCATAAGCTGATGACTAAATACTTCCTTGGAGTTATGAACTCCGGGGATGTTGAACGCATCCAGAGCCATGCTAAGCTCATCCTACAGTTCCTTAAGGACAACAACATCGACGCTACAGCGACCGCTGAACCTAAGCTGTTGGAACTCCAGAGTGCTGTAGATGAGGACCTGCCTGACTTTATGAAGGACCCTCAATGAACCCTAAACAGAGGCCGCTAGAAGAGAGGGCAAAGGATGACTTTAGGGTGTTCCTGTACCTGATCTGGAAGCACCTTGGCCTTCCCAAGCCTACCCAACGACAACTATCAATCGCTACATACCTCCAGAAGGGACCTAAGCGGCGTGTGATTCAGGCGTTCCGTGGTGTAGGGAAGTCGTGGGTTACGGCTGCCTTTGTTCTGTGGATGTTGTACAAGGACAAGAACACTAAGATTCTGGTTGTGTCGGCCTCTAAGCAGCGTGCCGACAACTTCACGACCTTCTGCTTGCAGTTGATCCGTGATTGCCCAATGCTCCAACACCTGAACCCCACAGGGGAGCAAAGGTGTTCTAAGGTTATGTTCGATGTGGCGGGGTGCAGCCCCGACCAGCAGCCCTCTGTAACGTCGCTGGGGATCACCTCGGCCCTTGCAGGGAACCGAGCAAACCTTATCGTCGCAGACGATATTGAGGTGCTTAACAACTCTGCTACACACATGATGCGGGAGAAGCTGAGTGAGGCCATTAAGGAGTTTGATGCAATCCTTAAGCCCGATGGGGATATCGTGTTCCTTGGTACTCCTCAGAACCAAGAGTCAACCTACAACAAGCTCCCAACCAGAGGGTACCATATCCGTAAATGGTACGCTAGGTACCCCTCACTGAGCCTTAGGGAGCGTCATGGAGTCCAAGCGGACCCTGAGATGCTTGAGGAGATGCAGAAGAACCCCGCGTTGCTGGGGAAGACAGCAGAGCCGACCCGCTTTAGCGACGCTGACCTTACGGCTCGTGAGTTGTCTCTCGGCAAGGCAGGCTTCGCCCTACAGTACATGCTTGATACAGAGCTTTCAGACGTTGAGAAGTACCCCCTTCGTATGTCTGACCTTCCTGTATGGAACCTTACGGTCGATGGGGCACCTGATCGTCTGGTTAGGTCTACCCACCCTGACAACCACGTTGGGTTCGAGTATCAGAGCATGACCAGCGACCGCCTTTACTGGGCAGACAAGGACCCACAGGCCGTTGTAAGGCCCTATCAGGGTGTTGTAATGGCTATCGACCCCGGTGGTAGAGGCAAGGACGAGACAGCCTACGCTGTTGTAGCACACCTTATGGGCATTATGTACCTTCTGGACGCTGGTGCCGTCAAGGGCTACTCTGAGGCTGCCCTAACGTCCCTAGCAACCGTAGCAAAGGACTGGAAGGTTAACTGTGTCCTTGTAGAATCTAACATGGGTGATGGGATGTTCTCAGAACTCCTTAAGCCTATCCTTACGAAAGTTGTAGGGACCCCTGTAGGGGTTGAAGAGGTTAGACACTCAACACAGAAAGAGCTTCGTATCTGTGATACCCTTGAGCCAATCATGTCTCAAGGACGCTTGATAGCTAACGCTGCTCTCTTCCCTAAGGATTATGAATCAGTCCGTGAGTACCCCCAAGAGGAAGCCCTGTTATACACCCTCTTTTATCAACTTACTCACATGACAAGGTTGAAAGGGGCTGTCCCTAAAGACGATAGAGCTGACGCTCTGCAAATGGCTGTCGCCTACTGGGTTAAGACAATGGCCCAAGACGTAGATAGACAAAGAACCCTTAAGACTTCTAAGGACAAAGAGGCGATCTTAAAGAAAGCCATGAGTCAGTACAAGAAGAAGAGAGAGGGTAATCGCCCTAAGGTGTGGGGATAAGAACGCTAAGTAGAACCCTTCTTCCTAAGACATTAGGTTGCAGGGATTGAATAGGGGAGAAACCCCCTTAAAGATTCCTTAAGGAACCTTAATGATCCTTAAGGGGTCTTTAAGACCCTTAAAGGGTCTTTGTAGGGATGTAAGTAGGGGTTATCTTTAGGACTCCCTAAAGGTCCTTAACGGTCCTTAAGGTACCTTAGAGAACCCTAAGGGACATTCCTACCGTATCGTGCCTATGACCATTTCCTTCATGTTCGGTATTGAGTTAGAGGACCTAGAGGACTTGGAAGATGAGGAGTGCCCTTAAATGGGCCACCCCTAGCCCAGATGCCCTACGATGCCCTATAAGGCGTTTGAGGGCTTGGGTGGGGGTAGAGGACCCTAGAGGGCTTAGTCAGCCTCCTAGGGCCATTCACGGGCCAGCAAACGGGTGTCTGGTCTGAGTGTCTAAACCCGGAAGGGTCTGGAGGGGTACTAAGGGTCCCTGTTCGGAGCGGTGTTAGGGACGGGTAAGGTGCGTGTAGAAGGCTCGACAGGTAAGGTCACCTGTCAGGGTGTCTACACTATAGGTAAAACCCCTATCACCTTCCCCGTCCTTAACGATCCCCTCTGGGTGCCATTATGACACTTTCCGCAAGTTCTGTCGAAAACGCGGAAAAACGATAGAACCGCTCAAGGTTCTATCGGGTGTGGTGGGAACTTGAGGGGACCCTTAGGGGACCCTTAGGGGACCTTAAGGAGATTTTGGAGAAAAAATCTCAGAGCCTTATACGATGACCCCCGCACTCCACTATCCCCCCTGCCCCCTTCCGATCCCTACGGTCGCCTCACTTGACCCGGTGGGGTGGCGTGCCTATGCTTGGGGGTCTGATCCGCCCATCGGTTCGCACGTTCCGCCAAGACCCCCCGCAGATGCGGATAAGGGGATGCAAGGGGATAACGTGCCGGGACGATACATGCCCGCAAGGCACCCATAGGGGATGCTAAGGGGCTGATGGGTGGCTTATATCCGAATACTCACCCGCGAATGGCAGACGGGTGTTCGCGTACACGCAAGTATTAGGCTTGTGTGGTCTTTGCCAATCTTCCGCACGCCAATAGCAAGGCTTGTGCAGAAGGTTATAACGATAATCCATACATATAGGGTGCAAGCCTTACACTACGTCTAGTGTTTGTTACCACCCTTACGTATCCTTCCGGTATCTTTCAACATATCGGTACGTACGATAGTGTATACCCTATCCAATCCCTAGAGAGTCTAGATAGACCATCAGGGTAGTAGAACGGTTGTACAAGTGTATGCTAGTGTTGTGCCGAGAGGCCTTATCGTGAGTCTATCCGATCGTCGGTGATTATACCCCACGACAATAGACTATAGTGAACCCTACCGACAAGTGTTGGGAAGGGTGTCCAAGGCTATAAATAATCATCCATGTAGGCCCCTAGATTACTCTGGGGGCTTATCTTTCAACCTAGGCCAACCACACAATCTGATAGGTGTTCTATCGGGGTGGTTGTCCCCTTACTTGGAGTGTGTATCATGGATAATGGTTCTACTGCCGTGCTTGACGTTGAAGCCCCGCAAGGTGAAGCCGTCAAGCCCCTCCCCTTTGGGGTGGAGTTTCTTGATCTGGTTGACCAGTTTGACTCTGACAAGTGGATTGTCAAGGGGAACGACTGGACCACACAGATCAAAGACTTTATCGAAGTGGTGGGCAAGACTCTTGGCGGTGCTATGCTTGCCGGTACGGCGGAGCAGATCACTAAGGCCGCCGCCAAGTCCCGCAAGGCCGCCACGCTGGCCCGTGAGTTTCGTATGTTGGCCGTTCTGCTTCGTGCATCGGCCCAGAACGCCTCTCTGTCTGTGTCTGCTGCTGGGGACACCTACCGTGCCCAGCACGCCCTTACGCTCGCTTTCGGCAAGGTTGGGGATATCCGCAAAGACTTCCGTGCGGTGTTCACCTACGCTAAGGGTGAGTAATCGTCTACAACTCAACTAGGGAATATCTGATGGGGCCTCTATTGGTGAAAGCCAATGGGGGCCTTTTATTGTGTTATCTTTCCACCCCCTTATGGAGCCTAAAATGATCCCTGAGATTGGTTCTAAGCCTACCCGTGAAGAGGCGTTGGCGTACTGTGAGGCACGCTTAGCGGAAAGGCGTGCTATTTATAATAGTGCCAGGGCTTTGCATGACAGGGCTGGCCACGTTGTTGATCTTGCATCGGAGCAGGTGCATGAAATCAAGGCCGCCAACCAGAAGTTTCTCAAACAACTCGGATACGTAGACTGATTAGACGCACAGTTTATATCTATCGTCTTCAGTCTTTCATATGGCCCCCATTGTCTAACCACGATGGGGGCTTTTATTGTGTTTCAATCCTTGTGCCTTTTCTGGAGCCTTTATGAAGAAGATCACGTTAGAACTTGTAAGGGACGATTGGGAGGCTTGTTATCGCCCAGAACGCCTCGCAAGCCTCTATGACCGCCCCATGACGGTCTTAGAAGTCCTGACACGCAAGGACGGTCCTTGGGCTAGTGTTCCCGATGCGGACCGTCTATGGACTGTTCTTAGAGAGGGCGTTATCGACGATAGAACGCTCCGCTTGTTTGCTTGCGATTGTGCTGAGCGGGTTTTGTCGCGTGCTGCAAACCCTGATCCACGGTCTGTAGAGGCCATCAAGGTTTCCCGTAGGTTTGCTTATGGGGATGCTACGGAGGAGGAGCTTAAGAACGCCGCCGCCTACGCCGCCGCCTACGCCGCCAACGCCGCCGCCAACGCCGCCAACGCCGCCTACGCCGCCGCCTACGCCGCCGCCAACGTCGTCAACGCCGCCGCTCGGAACGCTGAGCGAGCCTTGCAGGTTGCCTATCTCGTCAGGGTTTTCACCCTCAACTGATTGTGTTTCTTTCCACTCCCTTTTATCTTTGCTTAGGAGTCCCCAATGGTCCCTCAACATCTTTATGCCCGCTACCGTTTCGCTTCACAACTCGCCCGTCAAACAGGTTGCTCTGTAGCAATCATTGATGGGAAGGTTTATCTCATTACCGCCATCAGCAAGCAGCGTGTGCTTGTTCTGTAAGTGATGGTGCCGTTGTTTAGTCTCTTTAGAAAGGAATGTGCATGCACCCCGAGTATGATTCAGAGCGGGACCCGATACATGAGACTGTTCTCCGTCTGCGAGAGATTGAGAAGGTACAAGAGGAAATCCGTGAAGAGAGAGCTGAGTTAGTCAAACGAGACAAGTACCTTGATGCTGAATGGGAAAAGTACCAGAGAGAGCGTATCGCTCTGGTTAAGAGTCTTGGTATTACGATTCCAAAGACGCAGTACGTTCGTGGGTAAACCCTTTAGAAAGGATTAGAGAATGTCAATCGTCATAGCTGGTGTGGCTGAGGTTCTTAAAGAAGCCCGAAAGTTGCTGCCGGATGAAGAGCATTGGACGAAAGGGGCTTATTTTCGACGTTTGGACGACGATGAGAAGGCTTTTTGCCTTGTAGGTGCTGTTGAGAGAGCGGCACGCTTCTTGGGGCCTAAAGACACGTTCAGTCCCAGAGAGAGAGCAGACTTCTGTAGGAAGCACCTTCTCACTACAATACGCAAGCGTACCCGCAGGTCATCCCCGTTTGTCTCATCTTACAACGACGCTCCGGGCCGCACCTACAAGCAGATCATTGGTGTCCTTGACGCTGCCATTGCCGCAGCAGAAAAAGAGGAAGCAAATGTTGGTAAGTAATCAGGATGTGTTGAAGGTTCTTAGGTCCGCTAGGCGGCGTATTGCGACCCCTGAAAGGTGGATTAAGGGGGCAATGGAACGCCACGAGGAAGGTAAGGGTGTCCGGTATTGCCTGCTCGGTGCTATCTATAGTGCCGCTTACGCAGGGAAGATTGGTAAAGAGGCTCGCTGCTGCCATGTGTTAGCCAAGGCCACAAGGAATGTAGTAAGAAAGCGGCTACCCTCTTATTATGCCGATGCAACGGAGGCGATTTCTCTTGCCATGTTTAATGACCGCCCCGCAACAACCCATAAGGACGTATACAAGGTCCTTACTCGTGCTATCAAAGAAGTGGAGGCCAAATGTCGAACTTAAGGAACGGCACCCCGCCTATAAAGGTGGCAGGACCATTCGGTATCTACCAGACGGCCTATGGTCGGTCAACGTCGGGTCTCTGGGGTGTCATTGAAGTTGTTACCAGCGATGGGCTGTGGATCGAATACCCGTGTGCTTTGTCCAAAGAACAGGCCATAGCGAGGTGCCATGAACTATACTCTAAGGAGCCGCCATGTTAAGCAACACCGACCTAACCCTCAGAATCCTTAAGAGTGCCCGCAAGTTGATTGAGACTCCTGATAGGTGGATTCAAGGCGTACTGGAAAGGCCCCGTTGGGACGATACCATGTGCTACTGTCTTGAAGGTGCCGTAAATGAGGCCGCCCGAGCATTGAGGGGTAACGTGGGTAATGCGGTAGCAACGGACTCTGCGTACAATAAAGTGCGACGTGCCGTTCTGAAACGTGCAGGCCGCCCTATGGCTCCCTGTTCATATAATGATTCCCCCCTCACAACCCATAAGGACGTTCTGGCGGTCCTTGATGGTGCCATAGAGATCGCCCAGAAGGAAGGGGATAGTGTGGAACCATGAACGATAAACCCATCGTTACTATCGGTAAGACTTCTCAATATGGGCAGTCTCTCTTTGTTGTACGCCGCCCTCTCGACGCTGGGAACTGCCCTTATGTATCTGTGCAGCTACCTACAGAGATCGCAGAGTGGCTAAAGGGGCTGTGCGATACGTCGCTCAATGGGCCGATGCCTCCAGTACCTTTTAAGAAACCAGTCTGTGAGCATGAGTGGATCGCACTCCCTCGCCTCACAGGTCCCCCACTTTATGAGGCATGCCTTAAGTGTAATCTATTAGTAAGAAAGCGAGTAGAAGATGCACCGTTCCCACCTAAGTAGTAAAAGCAAGAAGCCCCCAGTACAAATCTGGAACCGTGTCCCTACCCTCACCCGCCACGGACGCATCTCACTCATGCTGAGGAACCTTGACTACAGGACTAAGGATATGCCTGAGTTGAATGAGTTTGTGCAGGAACTTCGTGGAGAGATTGCAACGTTGTGGTCAGAGGATGGCACAACGAAGTAAGATGTATGTCTGTCCCTTAACCCCTTTTCATTAGGAGTCCTTAGCATGTCCATTCTTGCACGCCCACCGAACCGCAGCCGTGTACACAAGATCAATGTGAAGTATGAGCAGACCCTTAGGATTCTTACGGGTCTTAAGCATCTGCTGCGTATTTATGGTCCTTCGGTCCCTATTTGGAATGATTCGCTTCTCCAGATCATTACTGATATTACAATCAAGGGGAGGCGGAGCAAGAAGAACCGGAACAACGCTTTCGTGTACCTTACGTTGTCTGGGATAGTCCTTCCTTGGCGGTTCAACAAGTGCATCCGTGAGGATGGTATGCACATTGTACATCTGAATGAGGCGGCAGATGCGGCGATCGCACTGTTGAAGGCAGACTGGGCAATGGAACTCAAGGAGGCAGGTGTCCAATGAGTGTACATACATACTCCACAGGTGCCCATAGGACTACTAACAGGGGCTATAGCTGCCTTGAGGTTATGAAGGCGGGGGCCAAAGCGTTTGCGGCGGCAATCACTAAAGCGTTCCCTAAAGACCGCTCGCTTGTCCTTGTTGCCCCTCCAATGTCCGGTGCAGTCCTTGCGGGTGCCACAAGAATCTTCCTAAAGCACACTGACGTAAAGATCATTGATCCCACACGGCCTAATAGATACGGATACATCACAAGTGGCTGTGCTGTTATCTGGATTGATGACTGCTTCAATATGTGTACTCAGATCATAAAGTATCTTGACAAGAAACACTGTGTCCCTGATCTGTGCTGTGTGCTGGCGGCGGATAACTCTAATCCCGATGGGCAGTATGAACTTAATAATGAGGACGCATGGGGAGAAGAGGATTATGTTCTACGCTTTGAGCCCTTCAAGAAGATGGCCGATAAAGGTACCCTTATCTATGTAGCAAATGTACATGAGGATGGTCCTCCTGTACCGTTCTTTGTGTAACCCTTTACTTAGGAACCCCTCAATGTCTCAAGCATCCCTTACCCTCCCCTCACTTGACCCGAGCAGCCTTACCAGCGGACGCTCAAGCCCGCACCTTACGGCAGCAGACTCGCCCAAGATTGACGATCTTGCTAAGGCATTAGCAGCGGCGTTCAATAAGCGGCCCTTGAAAACCACACCAACGCAGGTCCTTGCAGTCCTTACGGCATCCAAGCGGCGGATCAAGAACCCTAAGAACTGGAGGAAGCGGGCTCTTGCTACGCTTGACATCCCCGGAATCGGTTTTTCAAAGCTGCCCAATGAGATTTACGACGACTTCGGTTTGTACTTCTTCGAAGGATCAACGGACGGGTTTCTTATGGTTCCTAAGGAACTCGACAAAGACCTTTGCATGTGTGCTTATGGTGCTGTAGCCCGAACAGTGTGTGTCGATCGGCGGTCCCTTGCGGCTGGTGAAGCGGCTGTCCTTGTTGCGGGCTTATCTTCACTCTTCACAAAGCGGCAGCCTTTTAATCAAGGGGACACTGTTCTACTCGATTATCTTGAGGCCCCTTCCTTTGATCTTAAACAACTGCTCTACCGTGTTGTGTACCACATGAACGACTACGAAGGTACCTCACACAACGATGTGTTGTACATCTACAACCTTGCTATTGCCGCCGTTAAGAAGTACATCAAGAACCTTAAGGAGACCAGCAATGCCGCACCGTCCGCTCTGTGATATCGCTAGGGAAATCCAGAAAGACTGGTCGAAGGACGGAACCAAGCCTATCTACTTCGGGGCTGTCCCTTATCTGCAAGCCATGCGTACCATGTCGCACGTTGCGGAGAACTACGGGGCTGATGAGGGTAGGTCCATTGTTATCTACTTCCTTGCGAACGCTAATACATGGAAGGGCGAGACCGCACGGAGGATCAAGAAGGAACTTAAGGAGATGGTAAAGTGAAGCCAAAGAAACTTAGGTTCCTGAAAGCAACCGACGCTGGGTATGCTGTCCCTGCTAGGTGGGTTGCTGTAAATATGCCCGATGAGTTTAGTGCTACCATCAGGAGAAACGGCCTCTACTATGATGTAGTCATTGAACAGAAGGGCAGGAGCAAGGTTACTTGGGTAGGCGGCCGCACCCAAAAAGGTGCGAGAGATTATGCACAGAGGATGTGGGATGACTACGTTCAGAGACAGTTGAAGGTCTTACTTGGGAGAACAAAGTGAGTAACATATTCGTACCGTGGCCCAAGACCCAGCGGTGGTTCGAGAAGAACACCTGCACCATCACTGAAAAGCTTGATGGTACCAACGCCTGCGTTGCTATCGACGAGGCAGGTAACATCTGGGCACAGTCAAGAAACCGCATCATCACCCCCGAGGATGACAACCACGGATTCGCAAAGTGGGTGCAGGATAACAAAGAGGACCTGCTTAGGATGGGACACGGGCATCACTTCGGAGAGTGGGTCGGACCCGGCATTCAGCGTGGGTATTCTGATAAAGTCAAGCGGTTCTTCCTGTTCAACTCTAAGCGTTGGCTTGATGAAGCGTCCCGTACCCCTACTTGTTGTAGTGTAGTGCCTGTGCTAGCGACCCTTGATGGTACCTTAGGGGAGATTGAAGAGGCCGTTCAATATGCCCTGCGTAAGCTTGAGAACGAAGGCAGCGTAGCCTTCCCCAACTTCATGCGTCCTGAGGGTGTCTGTGTCTACCACCACAGGTTACGGCAGGTGTTCAAGGCTTATTGCAATGGAGAAGGGTGATGAATAAAAAGATTGTATTGACTGTTGTGTTCTGTCTTGCATGGGTGCTTGCGGTCTTCTACTCCCCTTTGTGGTGGAACTGGGCGTTCGAGCCTATTGAGAGGTACTATGTGTCTCGTGGGGATAAGGTACCGGAGGTTGTGTATCTCCCCACAGTGTACGCCGTTATGATTATGCTGGTCGTTTGGGGTGTTGCGTGTTTCCGTGCGGTTTATGAGGTGTTTGAAAAGAGGAGCGAGTGATGGACCTATCGAGTTTTCAAGCGGGGAGTCTGTTCGTGGTGCTTTGCTTTATCTTAGCAATGATGTACATAGATAGTAACGACAAAGGGAGCAAGTGATGGCAAAGGAACTCACGAACGAAGAACTGGCGTTGTGGTGTGAGGACATGGGCAAGGTGTTTGTCGAGGTTGCCGCAAGGTCAAAGAACCCCGACAGTACCCAGATGGGCGAGCCTGTACGCAACGCCTTCACAATCGTTGCCGAACGCCTCCGCAAACCCCCCGATTCCTCCCGTGTCCTAGGATCGGCTGAGGTTACTGCCGACGGGTTTACTGTGATGCCTGGAGCGGTCTTGTTCACTCGTGCCCTGCGGGCCGACAGCCCTCCGAGAAGCATCGCTCAGATTGTAGTGGTTTCCGTTGGGAACGGGTACGTTTGTGCGGCTGGTGAGTATCCCGCAGACCCCGACCTTCCATACTTACGGCCCAACGACCTTCCATATCTACTAAGCAACTGCTACGCCACCCGCGAAGCCGCCGTCAACGCCGCTGGCGACTTGGAGGTGAAGTAATGGCAAGTGAACTAACGAACGAAGAACTGGCGTTGTGGTGTGAGGACATGGGCAAGGTGTTTGTCGAGCTTGCCGCGAAGCACCCCGGCGACAAACGCGGTGAGCTTGTACGCAGCGCCTTCACAATCGTTGCCGAACGCCTCCGCAATCTCCCCGATTCCTGCCGCGTCCGCGAGACGGCGAAGGAGTTGCCAGAAGGGGATTATGGTGTCCGCGTCCTTGTGCTTGATCGACGCTGCCAGCAGTGGCGAGAGGCCGACGTGGGCTGCCTCCGAGACATGGAGGGCAGGCTTCCCGGCAAGGACTACTATACCCACTGGATGCCCCGGCCCCCGACCTACATCGTGGGGCCAGATTCAAGGAGACGGATATGAAAGTTTCATCCTATTGGAAAACGCTGACTTCTGGTCTGGTCGGTACGGCGAAGCTCAAAATAACCATGCCTGCAACCGGTGAGAAAGTAAGGCTCTCAACGGAGCAGTCCATTCATCGGCTGACGCAAATACAGCAGGAGATCGCCGAACACGAAAGGGAGTATGACATGCACAGCGGCCTAGCAACCTACCACTACGGCGAGATGAACAGACTAGGGCGAGAGCGGATTGATATTGTAAAAAGCCTTGGTATTCGCATTCCGAGGTACGACCCCAAAGATCACGGCTATTGACCGCCCCCACTCCTCGGCTCACCTCAAAGCGATTACTAGAGAACTTTATGAGTAAGAGAATCGAACTACTAAGCAGCAACTTTAAGCTCGCTAAGACCCCCCTAGGTACCTCTAAGAAGTACCTAATCGCGGGCTTGGCCTTGGCCCCCGCATCCAACAGCGGCTACAACGTATGCCCTTGGTCAACTCCTAAGTGCCGCCAAGCGTGTGTCTTGTGGTTCGCTGGCCGTACCGTGATGGCTCCGGTGCGTGAGGCGGCACTCCGCCGTACCCGTATGTTCTTTGAGGAACGCGAAGCATTCCTAACGCAGCTTAAGCATGAGATCAGGCTGCTTGTTAAGCGTGCTGCAAAGGCCGATGCCCAGCCTGTAGTGCGGTTGAATGTCGGCAGTGATATTAGTTGGGAATCTGTGTGCCCTGAGGTGTTCTCTGAGAATCCCGATGTGGTCTTTTATGATTACACAAAGGGTTATAAGCGGGCCTTGGCGAGCCTTATAAACTCTGAGTGGCCGAGTAGGTATTATCTCACCTACTCTATGTCGGAAGCAGAAGGCAGCGATACATATGCGTGGTACATTCTCCAAGCAGGCGGGCGAGTAGCTGCCGTTGTTGCCCCTGACTTTGAGCGTAAGCGTTACCGCTACTCTCCCATGCGTGGCTGGAAAGACCCACTCCCTACTCGGCTTCTATTCTCAATAGAGAAGAACCAATACGAACATAAAGAATGGAGAGCCGTTGACGCTGACGAGCATGACCTTCGACTCCCAGAGATGGGCGAGAGCGGTGTGCTGTGCCTCCTTCGGCTCAAGGCTACCGGCAATAGCCAAGAAACGAAAGCCATTACTTCCTCTGGCTTCACTAGGCAGATTAACCCAGCAGGTACCCGCCTGCTAACCAATGCTGAGTCCCAACTCTTTACACCCCTTACTTTGAAAGGTTCCAATGTTTGAGCAGATTAACATGAGCGATCTATCCCCGTCCGCACGCCGTGAGGTTGATGAAGCGGAGGCTGCTGATACCTTCGGTGAAGTCGATGAACGACTGGACCGCGAAGCGACCAGCAGGTATCCTAAAGATTCTGACCGTGGTTATTAAGTTGTCTCTTTTCTCTTTCCTCTTTTAGAAAGGTTCTTATGTCGAAGTCTTATACGTCAACAGTTGTATACCCCGATGGTCATACTATTACTCAGACCTACCCGGATATTGGTAAGATCGGGGCTTGGAGGAATGAACTTCTTGGAAGTTATTCTATTACTTTCCGGGTTGAGGATTTTGAAAGTTTTGAATATGATGGGGCAGATGCGACAGTATCTTTTAAGGAGGCGACCTTTGTGTATCGAACACCTAAGCAAATGCCTTATGGGTCTGCCCTCCAAAAAATCTATGTTTCACAGAACGGCGGAGGTAAATGGGATGCCAACGCTGTTAAAGAAGGGGGGAGCATTGTTGGTATATCCGCAAGTACAGGCCGATTGAAGCCGTCAAGCCCCTCAGGTAAGCAGTTCTCCGATCCCGCTGCTGCTTTCTACGCCATTCAAACCGCCATCAAGGACACCATTGAGTACGGCAACGCAGCCCTTGCGAAGTCTGCGGCGGCCCGTGCGGACGCTAAGTTGCGTGAGGGTATTGCTGAGCAGCGTGAGGCGGCAGCACAAGAGCGGGACTGGTACCAACTTAAGGCACCTGAAGTAAAGCCATACATTGTTCCCCGTGGGCGGGACATTCAAGTACAGAACGTAGTCATTACGTGGTCTGCTCTTGAGAACTGGGCTAACTTTATTGCTAGGAACTCTAAGTAAAACCATGTCTGAACAAGAACCCGAATCGACCACTATCCGCTACACAGTCAACGTCAAGCGGGGCCTTAAGGTCCTTACCGAAAAACTTGAGGGCTTTGAATGGGAGGCTATGTCTTCTAAAGATATGGCAAATCTGTCTAAAGCCCTCGATTGGATTGCCCAAGAAACCAAAGGAGTCTCTTAATGACAACAGCAGCGGGAATCTTCCCCGGTCCCGGTACCCAACAGACCCGCTTCTTTGATGGGATGGTCTTCAGTGGGTACACAAAGCCTTTGTTCGAGTCTAACTGTGGCCTAGGTATCAGCGACAGTACATCCTTCCGTGGCGGTTCGTCGCTAGTAGAGAAGTCCACGATCCCCGGCGATGGGTGTGTCAACACAGACCCCGCCTTGGGTCCCGATGGGTTTACTGACACGGCCTGCCACGGCAAGTGGAACTACTTTAATGCTAAGGCATGGGCCTCGGCTGACGTAGTAACAGGTAAGAAGGCAGACCTTATCGCCCCTGATGTATCCTTTGTGATCGCTGAGGGTAAGAAGTATGCCGTTGATATCAAGTACGATAGCAGCCAAGACATTATTAACTACTGTGCCGGGCTGAATACCTTGTTGTCATGGCTACGAGAGGGGAACCCAGCGGCTATCATGGCCCCTTACGGTACCTTCATCCCCGATTGGAACGTCTACAACCAGTCCAGTGCAAGGGCCTTGCTCGCAGTGCAGGCTGACAATCAGCGTCGCAACGCAGCCTACCGCCAGTGGTTGAAGGAGTACACTCCTAACCTCGACGCTGTTACCTTTGACTTGTATATGCACGACGATGCTAGCCGGGTAGATGATCTCTACTTCCGTAGGCATCTTGCAACAACTGTTAAGTACAACATTGATGAGGCCCGTAAGCTCGGCCTGCCTCTGTGTGTATTCATATCAGTGCAATACTTTGAAGAGGGGGACGTTGTAGATGGCACTCAGTTTCAACGCCCCGAGGACCTCATGGCTCAGATTGATCTGCTCCGGGTTATGGGTGTAGAATATATCTATCTCCGTGGGGGCCTTACTAAGAACTCGGGCAGCCCTTCCGCTATCCCGATCACAACTTGGACAGGCTCCTCTAACTTCAAGGCCCTCGTACCGGATAGCCCCGAGATTACCCGAACGATCCTTGGTGGTATCCGCACTGGTGCCCTGCCCTGAGTAGGGTAATCTACCTAGTACCTTAGGTTGCATGAGTAGAATACGGACCATATAGGGATATAGAAGGGACCCTTAGGGAACTCTAAGGGTCCTTAAAGGAATCCTAAAGTAATCTTTAGGGAGTCTTTAAGGACTCTTAAGGAACCTTAAAGATAACCCTTCTACTAACCTTATTAAATACCTACTAAAGGATATATGTATGAATGATATAGAAGTCCTTAAGGAACCTAAGGGGTACGCCGAGCAGTTGCTAATCGAGGAGCAGAGCAAAGCGACAGGTATTAAGAACTACCTTAAGGACGTAGAGTATCAGATTAAATCTAAGGGCTTGTCTAAAACTGATGGGGGTCGTCTGGTTGTCAAGCAGGTTATCCTTCCGGTAACTAAGGCACTTGAGGAATGGGTGTCTAACGCGGAGCGTGCAGCAGGGCGTAGAGCCACTGCCCTACCGCTCCTTAAGAACCTTGACCTCAGGGTGGTGGCATGGTTCGGGGTGTCTATTGCCCTTGACTACGTTATCAGTAACCGCAGCATCCAATCGTGTGCCATTGCGATTGGCCGTAGGATGAACGATGAGATCAGGTTCATTGCCTATGAGCAGCAGAAGCCTGAGAGCTTCGGCCTAGCCAATAAGATTCTCGATAGGAGTTCTAACAAGGGCGACACCCGCACCCGTTCGATGCTCCTGCTCAGGTCCCTTAAAGTCAACAACGTGATTACTCCCAAGTGGTCTATGGCAGAGAGGCTGCACGTTGGCCTTGTTGTCTTGGGTGTCCTCATTGACAACACCGGGCTGTTCGAGACCATCAAGAGCAAGGGTGGTAAGCGTAACCCTATCACGCTAAAGGCTACCGACAGACTTCTTAAGTACCTTGACCAGATCAAGGACCGCAATGCCCTGCTGTCCCCTGTCCATCTCCCGATGGTATGCCGCCCGAAGCCGTGGACCACACCGTATGACGGCGGGTACTATACGCAGCCGATGCGTCTGGTTAAAAGCTACAACCCCTATTACTTCCAAGAGTTGCAGAGCCGCGAGATGCCTACGGTCTACGCCTCCGCTAACGCTCATCAAGACACTGCCTTCAAGATTGATACGTGGGTCCTTGAGCATCTTGAGAAGGCCGTAGAGATCGGGCTGCCCATCAAGGACCTCCCGCCCAAGCACGACCTGCCCCGCCCACAGGCACCTATCGAAACCGAAGGGCCGAAGTACCGTTCCTACAAGATGGCGTGTGGCCGTGTGTACCACACCAATAAACGCAATCAGTCCAAGCGTGCCTTGATACGGCGGCTTCTGAGTATTGCGAGAGACTACAAAGACCGAGATGAGATATACTTCCCCGTGCAGTTTGACTTCCGGGGCAGGGTGTACTACAAACCCGCAACGCTCAACCCACAGAGTACCGACGCAGCCAAAGGGCTGCTAACGTTTGCTGTAGGGAAACCTTTGGGAGAGTCGGGGGTCCGTTGGCTTGCCATCCACATCGCCAACACCTTTGGCAACGACAAGGTATCCCTCAATGACCGGGCACAGTGGACCTATGTAAACGAAAAGGATATCCTGCTGTACGGTTCCGATCCTTTGACCCACACGGGATGGACCAAAGCCAGCAAGCCCGTGCAGTTCCTTGCCGCCTGTCGGCATTGGGTTATGTACCGCAAGCGTGGTAGCGGCTACGAGTGTAGCCTCCCCATCCGGGTAGATGGTACCTGCTCTGGCATCCAGCACTACGCCGCAATGTCCCTTGATGCCGTTGCAGGATCACAGGTCAACCTTACGTGCAACGATCTGCCTTCGGATATCTACCGTGAGGTTGCCAACCTTGTACTCAAGATGCTTGAGAAGGACCTGTCTTCAACCGAAGCAGTCATTAAGAAAACAAAGTTTGGCAACGTAACCTACGCCATCGCAACGATTGCCCGTGCTTGGATTAACTTCGGTATCACACGCACCGAGACTAAGCGGCAGGTCATGGTACTTCCTTATGGCGGTACCTTAACATCCTGCATCGAGTACACTCAGGCCGCTGTGATGGAGAGGGCTGCCGCCACGGGCGTAGAGATACCCGGTGGTGTCCACGCACTAGTGTTCTCTTCCTACCTAGCCACTACGATATGGGAAGCGATGAAGCGGGTGGTCAAGGGGCCAACCGAAACTATGCGGTGGATTCGTACCATCGCCAGCCTTCAAGCCAAGCAGGGCATCCCTATGTCATGGGAGACACCCAGTGGGTTCCCCGTGGTGCAGCAGTATCCTAATGTATCCCGCCGTCGTCTTAAGTCTAAGTTGGGCGAGTCCGTTATCTTCCTCACAGTCAGGGAGGACAAGGATGGTATCGACCTGCGGCGGTCTGCTACCGCCTCTCCGCCTAACATCGTACACAGTTGCGATGGAGCCGCTCTTGCCCTCACCGTTGAGGCCCTAGTCAAGATGGGCGTTACCTCTGTGGTATCCAACCACGACGACTACGGTACCCACGCTTGCGACATGGACACCATGAGTGCCACACTCAGGAGCGTGTTCGTCCGTATGTACAAGGACCACGACATGCTCGACCAGTTGTACCACCGGGCGTTGGCTATCGACCCAACGACACCCCCTCCACCCCTTAAGGGTTCTCTCTGTCTCGACGACGTTCTCCACTCAGAATACTTCTTCGCCTGATTGGTTGCAGGAAGAGAAAGACACCATGCCCAACTTCACCGTAACGAACCCTCTCGCTTCCCCTGTCTACGTGCATGGCATCCTTGAAGGGTTTGCCGGTAGGTCCTCGGTCCTCAAGGATCAAGAGACCATCACCTTCACAGACAACACGCAGGTTGAAGGCTACGTCATCAAGGACTATGGCGACAGGTTTACGGCCATGATCCGGGGGGTACGACGATCATGGCGGATCGTATTGATTTATGCAAAGAATGTTAAGTCCCGCAAAGAACTATACAAGGAGATAAATGGCAACAGTTGAAGACCTAGAGTTTCGTATCGTGCATCTTGAACAAAGGCTTGAAGCAGTATTGAGTGAGACCCGTGCCGGTGTATCCGAACGCAACAATGAGACCAGCTCCCTTGCGGCCTCTGTGTCATCCATTGGTTCTGTTCTGGATACCGTGCAGAGTCGCTTAGGGAACATTGAGTCCACTATGGGAAGCGGCGGCGGCTTAGCCGGTGCCCTTGTGCAGGTCGCAACCGACCCTCCCACAACTGTCCCCACTGTAGACGGTGTTCCAATCTATACAACCGGACAGATTATCCTAGGGCCGCCTAAGAGCGGAGGTACCGTGCGTACCTTATGGGTATTTGATGGAGACTCTACGGCTCCGCAATGGTGGGGATGGGATTTCTCCAACTCCACAGGTGCAATCAGTTAACAACAGATAAGGAAAGAACAATGACAAGAGTGATGAATCGACCGAACAGTGTTAACCGTGTTACAGAGTGGACTGATGCAGATAAGAGGACCGCTCGGCTAGTTGAGTTTGTGATGAATGACCATGTGCCACGAACAGATGCCGAGATTCACCAAGTAGTGAAGGAGTACTGGAGCCTCCCGCTATGGCGAGAGCAGAGTGGCTTCTTTGGTTCGAGGATTCCTTCCGCCGACCGTCTTCGCCACGGTCGTAAGTATCTTATGGATCACGGCAAGCTTTCTGTTGGTGGGCTACGGCCAACAGGGAACGGTGGCAAGGGCCGGGTCTATCGGAGGGTAGAGGAAGCCTACCAGATTGAGACCCGCAATGCCTGAACGCGACCTGACCCACGATATGTCCATCGGCGATGTCCGCTTGCTTGGCAAGGCAGCGGCCACGATGACAGAGGCCCTTGATAGAGTGCCAAAGGAACTGAGGGCACCCGCTATTGTCTTCCTGTTCCTTTCACTTACCCGCACGTACAAGTTTTCTATCCCAGAAATACTCACGGTAGCCAACAACTACCTTGAGAGAAACCTACAAGGTATGGAGGCATCCTCTCAGTTAGAGGGTGCTACTCGATACCTGATGAATGAGATTTAACTATGGCTAAGTTCCCGATTGTTACGACTCCCGTTTCCGCCCTTGTGTTCGGCTCGCTCACCGTCCCCTCTACGAAGTTTAAGAAGGCCGGGCAGGACGGGCAGTACGAGGCCACCGTGGTCCTTGATACTACCGAGCAGTCCACGCAGGACTTCATTGCGGCTGTTGAGAAGGCCGCTATTGCGGGCCGTGAGGCCGAGGCCGCTAAGGGTAAGAACCCCGCAGAGCGTGCCAAGATTCTTGCGTACAGCCTCAGCCCCTCCTTCCAGCCGATGAATGACCGCGATACCGGGGAGCCGATCCCTAATACCGTTCGAGTCAACGCGAAGCGTGGCTCCAGTGGGATCAGCGTTAAGACGGGCAAGAGGTGGACCGCCGACATCTCGCTGTATGATGCGGCTATGAAGCCCATCCCCAAGTCTATTGATATTGGCTGGGGTTCCAAGGTCCGTCTTGCTATCGAGCTTGCACCCTTCTCCATGCCCGCTACAAAGCTGGCCGGTGTGAGCATGAAGCTGATCGGTGTGCAGGTTCTTGAGCTTGTGAACCGTGGTGGTAAGAGTGCCGAGTCGCTGGGCTTTGAGGCTACCGAGGGCTATGTGGCTGCTGCTGAGGCAATCGCTGCTAAGGTCCCCTCGACTGAGGGTGATGACTTCCTTGAGAGCGGTACTGGTGGCGAGGACACTGGTGAAGACTTCAACTAAGCCCGACCTTGTTCTTCGTATCCCCATTGAACCCTGCTCCGCTAGCCGAGCACGGGTAGCACGGGGAGGATGGGCTTACTACCCCGCTAAGTATAAGAACTTCCTTAAGGCTGCCCGTGAAGCCTTTAAGAAAGTTGCCGTAGAACCCCTCGTAGGTGGTCTCCGCGTTATTATACTCGTATCGTCGTTACGTCCTCGCACGACCAAACTTGATTTTCCAAAGCCTGACATTGACAACTTTGTAAAGGCTGTATTGGATTCCGGCAATGAGATTGTATGGGCTGACGACAGCCAGATACACACCCTCACTGCGTTGAAGGTATGGGACCCTAGTGATCCCTCCGTTCGCGTTGCCGTGTACAAAGAAAGGTACCCAGATGCAGCAAGCCTGCCTGATGGTCCTTGGGTCGATGACAAAACCGGACGTTCGAGTAACGGCGGCTGATATCCTCAAGGGCGCACTAAAGCATGGATTCCTTCACGCTCCTTACCACTTCTTCATGGACCGCAGCGGGCTTATTGTCTCTCTTCGGCCTCGCTCTATTCCTTGTCCTACTAAGGTGGCCCCGTACCCCCAAGGGTCCGTCGTCCTCCTCATTGAAGGGGGCCTCGACTCTGAAGGCCAACCGAGTAAAGAGACCTTCAGCAAAGACTCGCACACTGCCCTGCTTAAACTAGCAGAGACAGAGGGCCTACCTATTGAGTGGCATGATATCTTAAAGTGATACCCGATAGATGGTATCTGTCGGACTTCTTTAGCCGGGGCGAAAGCTTCGGCAAAGACTTTATGAAACAAACAGAGAGTCAGTTGTTGAGGCACACTAGGTGTCCCAAGTGTAACTCATCGGACGGCAACGCACTGTACGATGATGGACACACCTACTGCTTCGTTTGTACAGCATACGTATCTGGGGACGGTGTTGAAAAGAAAGGAGTGTTAGTGCAGCAGAAAGATTTAGTTGAGACGGAGATTCGGGATATCGTTGGCCGACGCTTGACAAAGGAAACGTGCAAGCACTTCAACTACGGCTTTGCCACGGTTGATGGGCAAGAGGTCCACGTTGCCAACTACACAAACTCCGAGGGCGTGGTGGTGGGGCAGAAACTCCGTTATCGCAACAAGGACTTTGTGTGGCGTGGCAGCCCCAAAGAGGCCCGACTGTTTGGCGAGCATTGCTGGCGAGACAAGGGCAAGATGGTGGTTGTTACTGAGGGTGAGATTGATGCCATGTCTCTGTCGCAGGTGCAGGGTAACAAGTGGCCCGTTGTGTCCGTGCGTAACGGTGCTGCCGGGGCCTGCAAGGATATCAAGCAATCCCTTGACTTCCTTGAAGGGTTTGAGTCAGTTATCTTTATGTTTGATAACGACGCTGTAGGACAGAAGGCGGCTACCGAGTGTGCCAGCCTGCTTACGCCCGGTAAGGCAAAGATTGCTAAGCTCCCCCTTAAGGACGCTAGCGACATGCTAAAGGCCGGAAGGACAGAGGAGCTTATTAATGCAATATGGTCTGCAAAGGTTTCCCGGCCTGATGGTGTTATCAACGGCAATGAGCTTTGGGAACCGATCATGGCAGAGGACAAAGAGGACTCTATCCCTTATCCTTGGGAAGGTCTTAATAGCGTTCTCCGTGGCATTCGGAAGTCGGAGGTTGTCGTACTCTGTGCAGGATCGGGCATCGGCAAGTCAGCCGTGGTCCGAGAGATTGCATACGATGCCCACCGACGCGGCGAGACCATTGGGTACATTGCACTGGAAGAGGCTGTAAAGCGGACGGGCCTCATGTTCATGGGGCTTGATCTCAACAAGCGTGTTTATCTTGATCGGTCCCTAGCGACCGTAGAGGAGCTTAAGGGTGCATACGATCGAACTGTTGGTTCCGGTCGTTTCTACTTGTACGACCACTTTGGATCACTTGACATTGATAATCTCTTGGCCCGCATCCGTTACCTTGCACGAGGATGTGGTTGCACAACGATTGTGCTGGATCACATCAGCATCGTCGTATCGGGTACTGAGGACGGGGATGAGCGACGCTTACTAGATAACCTTATGACCGGCCTGCGTACCCTTGTGCAAGAGCTTAACATCCGTGTGCTGGCTATCAGCCACCTTAAGCGGCCACAGGGCAAGGGCCACGAAGAGGGTGCCCGCACGGAGCTATCACAACTGCGAGGCTCCGCCGCTATTGCCCAGTTGTCCGACGCTGCTATTGGGTTGGAGAGGGACCAGCAAGGGGAGCATAAGGACTATACGTGCTTGCGTGTCCTTAAGAACCGCTACACCGGCGAGACTGGTGAGGCGTGCTGGCTGAAGTATGATAAGGACACGGGAAGGCTGCTAGAGGTACCCGCCCCGGTTGATGAGGATGAAGCGGCTTCATCACCACAGGAGACCCTATGCTAGAGACAATAAAGTGGGACCTCAGTGCTGCTTGGTCTGTCATGGTTAATGGGACAATCTATTATACAGTAAAGATTGAGAGGCTATGAGATACCGAATCGACACTGAAACCAACGCACTAGAACTTTGTGATATTACCAAGGTGCATGTAATGTGCGTGAAGGCCGAGGACGGTACTAAGGAACGCCTTATCGGGCACTGCAACATCCTTGCGTGGCTCAATAAACTACAACCTACCGACGTTCTTGTGGCCCACAACAATATCAACTTCGACTATCAGGTGCTACGCAAACTCTTCGGCATCTCGCTGCACTGGCAGCAGGTCCGTGATACGCTGGTGTTGGCCCGCATCGCGTGGTCAGCCGACGTTATTAAAGAGATCGACTGTGCAAAGGTCCGTAAGAACCCCGACAGTTTCCCCGCCGAGCTTATTGGTTCGTACTCCCTAAAAGCCTTTGGGTACCGTTTAGGGATTCCTAAAGCGTCCTACACGGGCACTTGGGATTCCTATTCGGACGAGATGGGGGACTATTGTGAGCAAGACGTAGAGGTGCTAGAGGCCCTTGATAACCTGCTCGACAAGAAACAACTCGACCCACGGTGTATCGAACTGGAGACCCGCTTTGCCCTGCTGATCCGTCAGCAAGAGATCAACGGCTTTCGGTTCAACGAGCAGAAAGCCCACGCACTACAAGCTAAGCTCGCATCGCGTCGTCAGGTCCTTAGTGAGGAGTTGGGTTCCCTAGTTCCTCCTAGAGTTGAACAGATGAAGGCCCCCGCTTATTGGGAATCCCCTAGCGGTCTACGCTTTACTACAAAGAAAGAGGCATATGCCGCAGGACAGAGAACCCTTACCCGTGGACCCAACCGCACTCGAAGCGTACCTTTCAACCCTGCCTCCCGGCAACAGGTGGCTACTTTCCTACTTTCTACAGGATGGAAGCCTTCCAAGTTTACAGACACCGGCGATGCTGCTGTTGATGAATCAGTGCTTACCTCCATCGCCCACCCTGCCGGTCCAAAGCTCGCCAAGTTCTTTGCCTACAACAAACTCTTAGGGTATCTTGCCGAGGGTAAGAATGCGTGGTTGAAGCTGGTAACAAAGGGCCGCATCCACGGTCGCATGAATACTTGCGGGGCCGTAACAGGCCGCTGCACACACAGCCAGCCTAACATGGGGCAGATTCCATCCGTTGCCAAGAGCAAGGACGGGCTGCTCTATGGGGACGAGGGCGGGTGGACAACAGAATGCCGAGAGCTGTTTGAGGCCGACGAAGGCTGGGTGCTTGTCGGTGCTGATGCCAGCGGCCTTGAGCTGCGTTGCTTGGGGCACTATCTGGCCCGGTGGGACGGTGGAGCTTACGCTACCACGGTCTGCACTGGCGACATCCACACCACCAATCAGATCGCCTTTGGCCTCCCCGAAGGGAAGGTCTACCGAGACCCCGCAAAGAACGGCATCTACTGTGTCGTCTACGGCGGGGGCGATTGGAAGTTCGGTATCACACTCTTCCCTCCTCACCTCTTTGGAAAGAAGTCCGATGATGAATACGTTAGACTCGGTAGGAAAGCTAAAGCAAAGTTTAAGAAAGCTATTCCAGCCTACGGTAAACTTGTTGACGCTGTGCAAGCAACGCTTGGAAAGAACGGATACCTCCCCGGTGTGGATGGCCGCAAGTTGCATTGCCGTAAGTCTTATGCTGCTCTCAATACCCTATTGCAGAGTGCAGGAGCCCTCATCGTTAAATGGGCAACCGTCCGAATGGTGGAAGTATTGGAACGCGAAGGCAAGGTCCACGGAAGAGATTTCAAACTAGTGGCCCATATCCACGACGAGGTACAGGTAACTGCACCTAAAGAGATCGCAGAACATATCGGTCAGACCTTTATCAAGGCCTTGGCAGAAGCCGAGGTTTACTTTGGATTTAGGTGCCCACTGACCGGCACTTGTGTTGTTGGCAATAACTGGGCGGAGACACATTGATGCCAGAAGAAACAAGCTCCCAGAAGGGAGCCGCTGCTGAGCTTCGAGCCGCTGCTAGGTTGGTGAGTCTCGGGTGTCAGGTGTTCCTACCAACGGAACACAGCCACACCACAGATTTCGTATACAAACTTGACGGGGCTTATATGTCCGTTCAAGTCAAGAGCGGGCCTGAAAGCCCTGTGCCTGAACCAAACTTTAGGATGCGTGTAAGGTACGCTAGGGATGCCTTTGACGTTCTTATAGTATCCTCAAAGGACCGCGTGTGGTCTATACCGTGGGCAGAGGTACACGGCAAACCTCAGTTCCGACTTAAGAAAGAGTGGTTACTGTGAATAGAGATAAACCTGAAAGCGTAGACGGCTGGATTCAACCAAACGAGTATTCTTTCTGCGGTCGCTGTGGGCACCCTGATTCGTGCGTATATGGGGATCAGACGATTTACTGCCAAGGATTTGGAGAATGCCAAAGTTCCGAAGGACATACTAGATTCTTGCATCGGCAAAAGGTGGGTATGTATCGAAAGTCGATTGGAATGCCTCGACTCTTTTGGATGAAAGGTATAAATGAATAAACGCATTGCTTTGATTGACGGTGATGTTTACACATACCGTGCAGCAGCGGCGTGTCAGACAGTAATCGAATGGGAGCCGGGTCAGTTTACTGGATCGGCAGATATTGCAAAAGCCAAGGACCACTTTAAGACTGCCATTAAACGCACTGTGGAGCATCTTAAAGCTGACCCATCTGCTACCATCATCGCCATGTCCCCCAAGGAAGGGCGATACTGGCGGCACGATATCTACCCGGCCTATAAGTCCAACCGACTGCAAGCCTCTCCCGTCGTCCTTACGGCCCTTCGGGATTGGGTGCGGGGCCTTAAGTACAGCCTAACGATTGACACACTAGAGGGGGATGATGTTCTCGGGATTGAGGCCAGCAGGCCGAACCCCGAGGGACACACCCGGATCGTGTGTAGCCCCGATAAAGACATGGCACAGTTGCCGTGCGACCTCTACAACCCCGTTACACAGACGTACCTCCCACACCTTGAAGGATGCCGTGGGTGGCTCTTCCACATGATCCAGACCCTTACGGGGGACCGGGTTGATGGCTACCCCGGATGCCCCGGTATGGGTCCCCAGCGTGCCGCTAAGTTGCTGCTGGATGCTAAGACTCCCGCAGAGGCGTGGGAGCGTGTCCTCAAGGCGTATGAGAAGGCCGGGCAGACCGCCGAGGTCGCCCTTGTGCAGGCCCGCATTGCTAAGATTCTTCTTCACAACGATTGGGACGGTAAGACTGTCCGACTTTGGAGCATTGATAATGAGTCAGTTTGATAGCGTAAAAGATTCCGGTGCCCGTGAAGAGTTTGCCACAGGGTCCCGAAGGGACACAAGGGATGGAAAAGGTCGTTATGAGCTTGTCTCTCCTATTGTGATGCAGCGGGATGCTGTGCACCTTGAGAACGGTGCCAACAAGTACGGGGACCGGAACTGGGAAAAAGGCCAGCCCCTCTCTCGGTACATTGACTCGGCCCTTCGGCATACCTACAAGCTTCTTCAAGGATTTGTAGACGAAGACCACGCTTCGGCTGCCCGTTGGAACCTTGCCGCATTTATCCACACGCAAGAGATGATCCGCCGTGGAAAGCTCCCAAAGGAGCTGGATGATATGCCTAACTTTGGTGAGGGGCCGCAAGAGCCTGAGCCAACGGTTAAGGTTGGAGGTGTTCTTACAAAACTGGTCCAACGTCCCGGTCCTGATTTTCTCCTTGTCCCCAAGGACAGCACACAGTTAAAGAGAGGAGCCAATCTTCCCCCTCCTGTGTATAATGAATACAGTGCCGCCCGTGTTTCCGCCCCAAGGACCCTCCCATGAATAGACCAAACATGAAACCCGGTAAAGCATATATCCTTGGCCCAATGACGGGGTACCCTGACGACAACAGAGCGGCCTTTAGGAAAGCCCGTAAAGAACTGCAAGAACTCGGTTGGACCGTTGTGTGTCCTGAGGAGCTTGACACCACCCAGCCCCTCACCAATCCAACGTGGTCCGATTATATGCGGCGTGATATTCCGCTGCTCATGGGCGTTCAGGTTGGCTTCGCCCTTCCGGGCTGGAAGAAGTCTCGGGGAGCTACCCTTGAGGCTACGATCCTTAATGCCCTTGGGGTTCCTGTGGCAGACTTTGCAACCGGCCTGATGTATGAACCCGGAACCCTTCCGGCTCCTAAGCATCCCACAGAGGTTCCTGTTGCAATCCATCAATAACGTGCAACCCTAACAAGAAAGGTAGTCTGTATAGTATATGCTCCCAGAGTACCCTCATCTAACCACTCAGTTTCTCGAAGCCTTGCGTGCAAGGTACCCTCGAAAACCAGTCTCTCCGACCGACACGCTTGAATCTATTATGTTTGAGGCGGGCAAGCAATCCTTGCTCGACCACCTTACAGCGGCTAAAGCGGCCCAAGATCGGAGCCAGAGTGTCCAAAAGGAACAATAAATGTGTATGCCGAGTGCTAGACTTCCACCCACTCCTCCCGCCCCTCCACCTCCCCCAACGCCTCTTGAGTTGAACGATCAGATCGCTCCGCTCACTGGAGGGAAGCGTAAAGATGCCCCAAAGGGCACCGCCCCCATCATCCCTAAAGGGACCAACAGTGGCCTTAATCTTCAAGACTTAATGCCGCAACGTATTGGAGGGCTGACACTTTGAGCATGGATAACGAATCCGGGGACCCGACCGCAGAATATGTCTCGATTGTGTCCCGCTACGATACCCTTTCCGCTGACCGTGAGATGATCCTAGATCGTGCTAGGACAGCCGCAAGGTACACCCTTCCGTATATGTTTCCCCCTACGGGGATCAACCAGACAAGCCGCCTTCCTGTGCCGTGGCAGTCGGTGTGTGCTAAAGCAGTAACACACCTGACAGCCCGTATCGTCCTTGTCCTTACGTCCCCCGGCACGCCCTACTTTAAACTTGCACTCACCCCGTCGTATCTTAAGGATATCGACAAGGATACTCAGAAAGAGTTTGAGACTGCCCTCTCTAACGCTGCTACGCTAATCATGCAGCAGCAGGAAAGCCGTGCAGAGCGTGTAACAATCCATGAATGCGTCAAGCATCTGATTGTTGCGGGCAACGGGCTTCTCTATGAAGGTCCCAAGTCCCTTAAGTTCTTCCCTCTGTCGCAATACTGCGTTGTTAGGGACGGTGAAGGGAACCTTGTTGAAGTCGTCATCAAAGAGTCCTTGACTTGGCAGACGCTTCCTCCTGATATGGGGGATGATGTCAAACAGAAGATCAAGTCTGACTACGAGAGCGAGCATGAGGGTAAGGACGTTGATGCAGAGCCACTTGAACTCTACACAAGGGCCGTAAAGACTGGCCCAAACAAGTGGGAAGAGAAACAAGAAATCTGCGGCTGTGATATTACAGGGGAACCTGTAACGTACACTGACGAGACCTTCCCGTACCTTGCCTTGCGGTGGAACCGTATCGACGGGGAACACTACGGTAGGTCGCTCTGCGAAGAGCATCTTGGGGATATCCGAGCAATCGAAGCTCTTAGCATGTCCCTTATCCGGTACGCTAAGAAAGCCTCAAAGCTCCTTATGCTGGTCTCTCCGAACGGACAGACAGCCATTGAGGACCTGCAAGGTGCTGCTGATGGTGCTTATGTCCCCGGCCTTGCCGACGACGTAGTGCCGCTGATCCTTAACAAAACAGCGGACCTGAACGTGGCGGCTCAGATGCTTGATAAGCTTGTCAACCGCCTTGAGACCGCCTTCCTAGTTGCTTCGTCTATCCAAAGGGATGCCGAGAGGCAGACCGCGACGGAGTGGAAGCTTCTTGCGTCAGAGCTTGAGAACGCCTTTAGCGGCGTTTACTCGACCCTTGCGTTAGAGCTTCAGCGTCCTAAGGTATCCTTAACGATCCAAAGGATGATCGCTAAGAAGGAGCTTCCCCCGCTCCCTACGAAGCTCGTCAACCTCTCTATCGTAACTGGCATCGACGCTCTCGGGCGTAACGAAGAAGCATCTAAGATGGATGCCTTTGTTAGTATGATGATTAACCAGTTTGGTACTAACGCCATTGCATCTATGAAGGTTGAAGACTACATGAGAGGCCGTGCGGCCCTCGGTGGTATCAACTTTGATATCTACCTTAAGACCCCAGAAGAACGCCAAGCCGAACAGCAGCAGGCCCAGCAGCAGTCCCTTCTTGAGAAGGCTGCCGGTCCCGGCGTAACCGCCATTGGGCGATTGCAGCAAGCTTCGACGGCTAATCAGGAACCACAATGACTCCAGAAGAAAAAGACCCCAAAGAAATGAGCCTAGAGGAAGTTAGTGCAGCCCTTGCTGCTAAGTTTCCCGATAGTGTCTCTAAGTCCCCCGCCGCTTCCCCAAAGAACGAAGAGGTTACCGACGATACCGTAGCGACCCCTGAGGTTCCCGCAGAGGAGCCGAAGACCGAAGGCAAGGTTGACTTCTCCAAAGTGCGAAGCACCATTGCCGAAGGTAAGGAACTGGACGCATCTACCCTAGCATCCCTTGAGGCCATCGGCATCGACAAGGACACCCTTAACGACGTTGTGGCCTCCTACAAGAACCGTGCGGCTACTATTGATGCCGCTGTTATGAAAGCAGCAGGGACTAAAGAAGAGTACGACAAGGCCGCTGCGTGGGCCAAGGATGAACTCTCCGATAAGGCCCGTGAAAAGTACAACAAGGATATCATGGGTGCCGATCCCGCTGCCCGTGATGCCGCCGTTAAGAATCTTATGACACTGTATCGTACCGCGTCCGGTACGGCTGCCCCTGTCGTCCCTAAGGTCCCTACAAGGATCGTAGGCGGTGCTACTACGGGCGGGGGCGTTAAGCCTATCACCCGTTCCGAGTTCATCGCGGCTCGCAATAGCCCCGAATGGAAAAACGAAGCTTTCCAACAGAAGATTCTTGCCCGTCTTGCCGCTACTAACCCCGATGATTTAGGATTCTAAACTATGAACATTGCTTTTTCTCTCGCCCAAGTTGCCACTGATGTCCCCGTTGAAGTCCCTACCGAAGTTGTTAGCTCGGCCCCTACGTGGGCTGCTATCACTCTTGCGGTCCTTGCGATCCTTGGGGGACTCCCCGTTGTTCTGAAGGCTCTCGCTGCGGTCATCCCCGGCGATAAGGATGATGCTGTGATCGGTAAGATCATCAGCGGTATCGAGTGGTTGCGTAACGTTCTTAACCCCAAACCCAAAGCCTAAGACATGATAACCGCTGTAATGACATGGCTGACCGCCTTCTTTACGGCGGTTTCGTCGTTTCTGAAAAACCTAACCGAGACCCGGCTGATCGAGCTAGGTGAACTCCGTACTAAACAGGAGCAAGCTAATGCTGCTGCCGAAGACCGTAGGGTGGCTAAAAAGATTGACGCTGCCCCTACTCCTGACCGGAGTGTTATTCTTAACAGCCTGCGGGACCCAAAGAGCGGCAAACTGTGATTGGGTTAAACCCATCTACTTTTCCGACGAAACCCTACAGTGGCTTGACAAACAAGAATGGCCTCCTACACTTGCTTACGATCTTGATAAGATCAACAAGCACAACCAGAAAGTAAATGAAATACTCAAATGATTCCCACTAGAACCAGTGAAACTGTTGTTGTTGCCGCCCCAGGAACAGCCTTTGGACAGGTTTATCGAAATACGGGAAACACGGATAACGTACCAGTAGCATTCGTTGCTCCAGTCGGGGCTATTCCGGGTACCTTCAGTGTTCTCGCCCTCTTGGAGGGGAGTATGGACGGACTACAATGGCTGAACGTCGCGGTCTCCCCTGTGATTACATCCGCCGCAAACACTACTGGTTCCCAGTCGCTACAGCCCGTTAATATTAGCCACATTTTCAACGGCCACCCCGGTACAGGTGCGTATAGCTTTCCATTTCTTCGCGTCAGATATGATGCCTCTGGCACTGGAACCGCCACCTTTATCACCCATCTCAGCTACTAACCCCCTTTAAGGATTTTATAAATGTCAACAGTTTTCCCGACTCGTCCCGGCCAGAAGAACCTTACGTCCAATGAGAAGGCTCTGTTCCTTCGCATGTTCGAGGGCGAGACTATGGCCCAGTTCGAACAGAACAACGTTCTGATGAACAGCCACCGCGTCCTCAGTATTAAGAACGGTAAGAGTCAGACCTTCCCGGTCCTTGGGCAGCTCACTGCTCAGTACCATGCAATCGGCACGTTCCAAGACGGTGCTGGGCAGGCGTTGCAGCAGAGTGAACGCACGATCAGCGTTGACAACCTGCTTGTGAGCCATGTCTACATTGCAAAGATTGAAGAGGCGTTGCAGCGTGCCGACCTTCGCGGGATGTATTCCGAAGAGATGGGCAACGCCCTGCGGCGTGCCTTCGAGAACCGCGTGTTCCGCACCGCCGTCAACGCCGCACGCCAGCCTTCCGCCCTCTCGGGCCTTAACCCGGCTACGGGTAAGAAGTACGTGGGTGGTGGGCAGATTTCGCTGGGTGTCGCTACGGGCACTGCACCGACTGCGGCCAACCTCCGCTCGGCCTTCCTTGCGGCCTGCGAAGCGTTCGATAACAAGTTTGTTCCTCAGGATAGCCGCGTCTGCTACCTGCCTGTCAACGCTTACTACCAGTGGTTCAACGGGGCCTCGGCGGGTGAGCTGTCCCAGATCAATAGGGACGTTGGCGGTGCTGGCGATCTTAACAAGGCGTACATCCCGAGCTTTGCTGGTATTGAGATTCGTAAGACCACGAACCTCCCGACCCTTGCGATCACTGCGGCTGACGTTATTGAAGGCCGCACAGGTGCAAGCGGTACCGAGAACGTTCGCGTTCCCACCGCGTCGGAGTCGGATGTTCCGAGCGTCTACACGGGCGACTTCACGGCTACCCGTGGCCTGTTCATGCATAAGGATGCAGTGGCTACCGTGAAGCTCATGGATATTCATGCTGAGGAGGAGTACTCGGCTCCCCGTAAGTCCACGTATCTGTCGGCTCAGTATGCGATGGGCCACGGTGTCCTTCGCCCCGAGGCGGCTCTTGAGATTATTTCTGGTGGCACTGCCGGTGCGATCACCAACTTCTAAGTCTATCACGTACTTCTTGATTCCCTTCCGCCTCCTAACGAAAGAATAAATACATGGAACTCCATCCCCTGCGTACTCTTGGCATTGGTGCTACGCCTACCACGAACGGCTTTGTTGCCAGTGCCCTTCCGGTGCCCGATCTTTCTGTCAGCCCACCTACGTTTCCCGCAACGGCCCCCAATGCCAACAACGGCCTCGTCGGGCAGGACATCGACGTAGCACAACAGATTCTTCAGCTTGTTATCGTGAAGACAGCGGCCAATACCAATACGTCGATTACGATTACACCCACTGTTTCGTATCCGAACGCTCCGACAACCTTTGTGTCCCTCCAGAACGCAACTGGTGGTACGCAGACGTATGTTATTGATACCACGGCCCAGATTGCCAACTGTTCGAGCGGTGCAGCCTTCAGTGCGGCGGCTGCTGGTAACGCAATCACCCTGAACATTCCCATCAATACTACGTCGAATATTCAGGCCAACCTCAACGACGGTTCGAGCCTTGCTGCGTCTGCCCAGCGTCGTATCTATGCCCTTCGAGCCGCTGTTACTGCGGCATCGGGCGGTTCTGGTACCGCTGCTGACTTTACGATCCTTGGACGTATCTTGCACAACTAAAAATAAGCCCCTATTGGTGAAAGCTAATAGGGGCTTTTATTCCCTTAAGGAGTCCTAATGACTACACTAGAAGCTTTGTCCTCGATCCTTGCCACGATTGGCCGGGACCCGCCTTCATCCATCACAAGCCCGCTGTTCCCTGAGGCGGCTAAAGCTCTCCGGCTGTTGAATGAGAGCCGCCGCTCTGTTATCCGTAACGGGCTGTGGTTCAACATTGAGACTGACTACACCCTCGCAAGGGGCACGGATAATACCGTGAACCTTCCCGTGGGGTGTATGGCAATCCGTATAAAGCCCCTAGCGTGGGATAAGAAGCCCCCCGTGGCCCGTGCGGGCAAACTCTACGACGTTGAGAGCAAGACCTACCTGTTCTCTGAAAATCCCGTGGCTCTCCGAATGTCCCTTGATGTTCCCTTCGATGATCTGCCAGAGTCCGTGCAGCAGTACATTATGATCCGCACGGCCCGCATCTTCGCGGCTGGTACCCTTGTATCCAATCCGCCCCTTGCGTACACGCGAGAGGACGAAGGAAGAGCAAGAGGAGAAATGATGGCTGAGCATATCCGCAACTTCAACGGCAACGTTACTGCCGAAGATGGTAGTTGGCTGCTAGAGGAGGACCGTGATTATGAGAATATCTAATAGCGTCCCCTCACAACTTGGGGGCATCTCTCAGCAGGACCCCCGTGTACGCCTGCCTTCGCAGGTTGAAGACAGCCTCAATGCTATCCCACACCCCGTACACGGCTGCATTAAGCGTCCGGGGACCCGGTGGCTAGGGATGGTGGATACCAACCTCAAAGCCCGATGGCTCTTCCGGGGCCTTAACGGGAGCGATAGGTGGATCATTGGGTTTACCTCCGTTCCAACTCCGCAGTTTAAAGTCTACCGCCTTGAGTTGGGTAATCTTTCCGGCTTTGGTCCCGGTCTGGTTGAAGAGACTATTGAGACCACGCCAAACGCTGTGGCGTACATGAGCGGGCTTACGGGCCCAAGGATTGAAGGAAAAGTTCGCGGCCTCTTTCTTGGCAACGAGATGGTTGTTATCAATCGGACAAAGACGGTTGCTCTGCTCCCACGGACATATGCCGACGGCGGTATCTCTGGTTCAAGTGTGGCTCCCGGCACAGGCCCATCCACAAGCACACCCTACACTCTCATCTGGATTCGGACAGCCGCCTACCAGACTAAGTATTCAGTTACCGTTGATGGGACGCTAGGAGAGTATCAGACTCCCGTGGCAGATGCAACACAGGTTAACGTTGTTAACATTGCCCAGCGTCTCAAGGAATCCCTTGTGCAAGCCTTAGGGGCCTTGGCACCCGCTTACGATATCTTTACGGACGAGAACGTACTCTTTATCGCCCGCAAACGGGAAGGTCCTCAGCCTAGCATCAAAGCTACAGATGCGGCTAGTGGCAACTACCTGTCGGTGATTAATGATACCGTGCAGCGGTTCGCTGATCTTCCCTCACGCTGCTACAATGGAAAGATTGTACGCATCGCTAGTTCTGTGGATGCTCAGGCATCTACATACTACGTTGTGTTCAGGCAAGAGGGCGGGGGGCCTTCTGGTAAAGGTGTGTGGGAGGAGTGCCCAGCGGCTAACGCCACGGTTGCTTTCGATCCCACAACGATGCCTGTAAGGATCACAAGGAGTGCTAGTGGCGTTTGGAAGGCCGATACGTCGCAATGGGATGAACGCACAGCGGGGGACGAGGATACATGCCCAACCCCTAGCCTTGTCGGTAGAAGTATTACATCTGTGTTCTTGGAAAAGAACCGTCTATGCTTCACTACGCAGAACACCGTAGTCTGCTCAGAAGTAGGAAACTTCTACAACTTCTGGCGTGTCTCGGCCATGCGTATCAATGATAATGACCGCATCGACCTTACGCTGAACCATCCCGACCTTAGCTACCTCCACGCTGCTGTCCCCTTTGACAACACTATCTTGCTCTTAGGGGACTCGGCACAGTTTGTGTTGACAAGCGGGGACATCCTCTCACCTAAGACGGTGGGGGCCAGCTTCCGCTCAGCGGACCCTCTTAACATCGCTATCCCCCCATTCAGCGTGCAGTCTGTTGTGTATGCTCTGGGGACCAACAGGAATACCGTTAGGGAATACTATAGGGATTCTAATACGGCAAATCCAGAATCCATTGATGTTACCTCCCACGTTCCTAAGTTGCTTACAAACATCTTGGGATCAGCTACGGCACCTACAAGCAATAGCACGGTCTTGTGGAATGGTACTAATCTTGTGGTCTACTATAGGTGGCTCTTTGACGGCCCGACGCAGAAGCTACAATCTGCTTGGACGCGGTGGGAGATGAGTTCCTCGGTTGACGGCGTTCTTGGGGAAACCGATTACTTCCTTTTCTTTATTAGGGATGCCGGTGGAACCAGTGGAACCAGCGGCACTCAGCGAGTAGAATACCTTGACCTAGCAGATTCCCGCATTGCCCCTACAGTCTATGACTTTGACACCTTACGGCTCGACTGTAAGATGTCGCCGTGGGACGCACGGCTCTTTACGCTGTACTCGACCACAGATGATGGGGGGCTGGGGCCGTATCGCAGTGTGTTGCCTTTCTTTGAGAATGCTGGTGCTAATGTCTGGAAAGTGTACTACACCACGGGTGCGGCTACGCCTTCTAATGGGTATATTATAGTTCGTTCGTCAGTTGCGGCCACAGGGATTGACTATACTACGCCAGCGGGCGACTATGAGACTCAGTTCAAGTTTGTAATCGGGCACCCCTTTAGATACTCACTGGTCCCTTCGCCACTCTTCCTACGGCAGGAAAGCCGGAGCGGTCCTCCAGTGGCAATCACTACAGGATACACAACGGTATCTAAAGTGGACTTGACGTACACTAATACCTCCTCGCTATCTGCTATTGTAACCGGATACATGGTCCCGTCTACAACGCAGACTATCGAACCTATTACAAATGAAGAAGCACGGGCTATCGACCCCGATACTGCTTTGGGGTCGTATCAGGAACGCGGCCCTAAGATTGTCGGGGGCGACGTTAGTATCTACGCCAACGGACGAGCGGATCAAGTCAGGATTGAGTTTACAGATTCAAGCCCATATTGTTGTTCAATCGTGGGCTTCACTTGGGAAGGTGCTACCTTCCAAACTACACAAAGGGTCTAATGATGATTACACTTCGCAAGGCAACAAAGCAAGATGCGGAGCATGTTGCTGGGAACCTTCGCAAAGCGGACGCATTAGAACTTGATGCGGCCTGTGGGAGAAGTCCTCAGGCCGTGCTTTTAGAAGCCTTAAATGGCGATTGTTGGGTTGCATGTATTGATAGAATCCCTGCGGCCCTCTTTGGCCGCGATAGGGTATCTCCCGATACCTCTATTATCTGGATGGTGGGGACCGACAGCATCGCTAAGCGAGCTAAGGACCTTCTTAAACTATCACGAATGATTTTTAAGGAATGGCACAAGGACAGCAAGGTTCTAATGAACCGTGTCCATGCCGATAATGCTCTTCATATCCGTTATCTCAAACACCTTGGGTGTACCTTTGGCCCTCCTTTAAGGAACGCTAGAGGATTTTATTTCATGGAGTTTACTCATGTGTACACCTAGCAGTGCGTTGGGCGTTGCAAGCACCGCTGTTCAGTACGTCGGTGAAAAGAAAGCGGCTGCGGCTGCCAATAACTTTCAAGACCAAAAAGAAGCGGGCGTAGCAAAGGAAGCCACCGACGCATATAGCCTCGGCCTCAAGGACCGCGAGCAGGTTCTTATGGAAGAATCAACATCCGCATCCGAACAAGGCATTGCCGGTATTGTGGCGAACGCACAGGAGGCGGGGACACAGAAGGCGGCGTTTGGGTCGCAAGGTGTCTCTGGAAACTCGGTCGATGAAATCATGTCTCAATACTCCGCCATTGAAGAGCGTACCCGTGCTAACGCGGAAACCGATCTTCGGTGGAAACAGATTGCTGCTGGGCGTACTGGCGACGCTTTGCGGGCAACCGCAACGAGCCGCATCGCAGAGTCTATCCGTCCTCGACAGGCCGGACCTTCGTTGCTTGCAGCTACGTTGCAGGCTGGCGGACAGGTTGCTGGCGGTTATGCGGACTATCAGAAGGCACAGAAAGGTACTAAATGAGTCAGTTTACTAATGCACAGCTCACGCCTCAGGCTCGGGTTGTTGATTCATATGCGGCCCCTATTGTGGCTCCTCCCTCTAACAAAGGCGAGGAACTTGCTCAGCTGGCTCAGGGCCTTTCGCAGTTCAGCAGCGGCCTTAAGCGTTACGAGAACTACGCTAATGAGCAGAAGCGTCAAGAGCTTACAGAGCAGATTAAAGCCGATGCAGCCGACAAGTACAAGAACATGCAGGAGTTTCAGGCTGCTGTAGATGCCAAGAAGATTGCCTATCAGGATGTGCCGTGGGCCATCAGCGACCTTAAAGCCGCTGTCGCCCGCAATCAGGCCCTTGCAAACTCCGAGAAAGCCTACGAAGGGTACCTACAGGACCCTACAAGGTTCA
>Ga0209990_10000446_pt1 | contig 39913 bp, 25 predicted proteins | sample NOAtaG_6_FD_187304 | JGI IMG/M metagenome (GOLD analysis project Ga0209990, IMG submission 187304) | Freshwater lake microbial communities from Lake Erie, under a cyanobacterial bloom - NOAA_Erie_Diel5S_2200h metaG (SPAdes) (version 2) | ecosystem: Environmental > Aquatic > Freshwater > Lake ...
TGCACGGATTTGTCGGTCCGAATGGGGCCGGCAAGACCACCACGATGCGAATGATCTGCACCCTGCTGCAGCCGAACAAAGGTGAGGTCGAGATTTTCGGCAGCAATGTCAGGCAGAACATTTCGGCCGTTCGCAGACGAATTGGCTACATGCCTGATCACTTCAGCATGTATCGCCAGATGACTGTCGCGGAGTACCTTGATTTCTTCGGCACAGCCTACGGACTGACGCAGGTGCAGCGGGATCGTGTGATCGGCGATGTGCTGACTCTCACCGACATGGACGGACGCCGCAACGATCTGATCTCAGGTTTGTCACGTGGCATGCAGCAGCGAGTCAGCCTTGCGCGAGTCCTGGTGCACGACCCTGACCTGCTGCTGCTGGACGAACCGGCCAGCGGGCTGGATCCCCGTGCCCGCATCGAACTCATGGAAATCCTTCGCGAACTGCGACGAATTGGCAAGACCGTGTTTATCAGCTCCCATATCCTCAGCGAACTTGCCGATCTGTGCGACGCTGTAACCGTGATCGATCGCGGTCAGGTACGCTACAGCGGCCCGATGGACCTGCTGCTCGAGACCACCGACCAGCAACCGCTCTGGAACCTGCGACTGACAACTGTGCTGCCCGGGATCATCGAAAAAATCAAGGCTCTGCCCGGTGTGGCGGAAGTGACGGAACCGGAGTTCAGCAACGGACGAGATTTCATCATTAGACCGGCGGAAGGTCTGACGGGAAATGATCTGCTGCGGGCTCTGCTGCCGCTCGATCTGCCGCTGGCTTCATTTGGCCTGCAGCGCCGTCATCTGAATGATGCCTTCATGGACCTGACAACCCGCGGAGTCCCGGCATGATTTCGGGAACTACTGCATTATTCGTGTGGACACTGCGAGCCGACAATCGATCCGTCTGGCCGCACGTGGTGCGCGGTGCCTTTGCCTTCATGATGCTGTTCACGCTTTCGCTGGCGTGGACCGATGCCTTTGGCACAACTCGCATCGGACTGCGTTTCTTTGAAACCATCTGCAGCCTGAACATCCTCATTATCTCAGTTGCCGGGATCAGCTATTTTTCCACGGCGGTAACCGAGGAAAAAGATGCCGGAACACTGGCTCTGCTGCAGTTGGCCGGCATGTCCCCACTGGCAATCACACTGGGAAAATCGACCTCGCGACTGGTCAGTTCACTGATGCTGCTGGCCGTGCAGGTGCCGTTTTCATTTCTGGCCGTCACACTGGGCGGAGTCTTATGGCAGCAGTTGCTGGCAGCCTGGTGCGCGCTGGCCGCCTGGCTGATTCTCGTGGCCAATGCTGCTCTGCTCTGCAGTGCACGCTGCAGCACGTCAGGACGAGCCGCTGCTGTCGCCGGATCCTCAGCCATACTTTTCTTCCTGCTGCCCGCAGTCACTCGCACAACCACCGCAGCCATTCCTCCGGGGATCCTGCCGCAACCTGTCATGACCGTACTGACCAACCTGCCGGGTGCACTTGAAATTGTCTCCCCCCTGAAGCGGATCGATCAGATTCTGAATAACTGGCAGAACACGGGATTCTTCGGCAGTCAGTTCACTGTCAGTATTCTGATGGCAGCCGCCTGCTTTGCAGTCAGTACCTGCAGACTGACCGCCTGGGCGCGTCATGTCAGTGACAGCGAAAGCCTGTCAGGGCCGGCCAAACGCAGGCTGCCCGTGGAACGCTGCTGGAAGCTCCCGCTGACCTGGCGAGACTTTCACTTTTACACCGGCGGCTGGCCGTTCTTTACCATGAAATTCCTTGCCGGATTCGCGGTGTATGCCAGCTTCGTGGCCATTCAGCAGGTCAGTACTGACCGCTGGAACATCGTCCTCGAACAGGATTTTGGCTGGACTGCCATGCTGGTCTTCGCCTCAGTGCTGACCGTCGAGGTGCTGCTGTATTCGTCGGGATCACTGTTCTCAGAGCTGCGGCAGTCCACGCAGTCCACCATCGCCATGACTCCGTGTTCCACCGTTTCCATTCTGCTGCAGAAAGCAGCCGGCTGCCTGATTGCCGTTCTGCCCGCGGTCTTCTGGTCCATGTTCACCCTTGCAGTGTCCCGCACAAGCGTCCTGACACTGGTCGATATGGACACAATTGTCGTCTGGGGACTGATGCTGATATTCAGCAGCCACGTCGCGGCGCTGTTTTCTCTGTACACTCGCTGGGCTGCACTCCCGCTGACAGTGCTCGTGTCGTTCTTCGCCTTTTTTGTGATTGCCGGACCTGTACTGACAATTCCTGACGTTGTTGATCGCATCGCCATCACTCACAACTATCGCCCCAGCCGAGCCTTCGCCTGGACGATCACTGCCTTCTGGACGTGGCTTTTTACCCTGCTTCCACTGCAGCTGTGGATTCGCGATCAATGGATCAAACTGAGTCGTCAGTAAGACACAGCAGTGCTCCACGGCTGCACGCAGCTTTGCTGCTCATGACACTCTGTCTGCACCCCGGGCTGCAGGGTTGCAGTCCCAACCAGCCTGCTGCGCCGGAAGATACAGCGCAGCAGCAGCAGCAGTCAGCGGCGCCGCAGAACCCGCCTGCTGTCGCAGATCCGCTGACTTCTGACCGTGCTGCCGACATTGCTGGCAACGCGACACGCATTCGCTTCACGCCGCTGACTGCAGACCGCTTTCCGGAAATCATTCCGCGTCGCGGAGAAGAAGCCGGTTACGCCACAATCCTTGAATCCCTCGGATCCGGGGCCGCGGCAGCAGACCTTGATCGCGATGGACTGCCGGACGCCCTGATTGCCGGTGGTGGCAGCTTCAAGGGAAAGCAGCCCATCGGCAAACCTGTCTTTGTACTCCGCAACCGCCACAGTCACTTCAGCGATCAAACACTCACAGCAGGCCTTGCAGACATCCGCCTGTATCACCATGGGCTGGCCGTTGCTGATGCCGATAACGACGGCTTCCCCGACCTGCTGATCTCGGGGTACGGCGGTGTCCTGTATTTTCGAAATCAGGGTGACGGCACGTTCCTTGATGAAACAGCAGCAGCAGGGATTTGCTGTCCCGCCTGGTGTTCCTCCGCAGCATGGGCCGACTTCAACCGCGACGGCAATCTTGATCTGTACGTCGCTGGCTATGTGGACTGGTCCTTCGAAAACGACCCTCCCTGCTTTGCCGCCGATGGTGTCACCCGGGATAACTGCTCCCCAAAACTCTTCAATGCCTGCCCGGATTTCCTGTTCATCAGCGGGGCTGACGGGACGTGGCAGGATCAGACGCAGGCATGGGGAGTACGCCCTGACGGGAAGGCACTCGGAGTCGTCGCAGCCGATCTGGATCGCGATGGCTGGACCGATCTTTACGTTGGAAATGATGTCATGATCAACTTCCTTTATCGCAATGCCGGTGGTCGGCAATTTGAAGACCGGTCGATCTCAAGCGGGGCCGGAGTCAGCAGCAGGGGCTCTCCGGATGCCAGCATGGGAGTCGACGCCGCGGATTACGACAACGATGGTCGTTTCGATCTGTGGGCAGCCAATTTCGAAATGGAAAGCTTCGCCCTGTATCGCAATCAGGGCAGCATGATGTTCAGACACATCAGTGACGAGGCCGGAATCGCAGCCGTCGGAGCTCACTATGTGGGCTGGGGAACCGGGTTTGGCGACTTCGATCTGGACGGCGATGAAGATCTCGCCGTCTGCAACGGCAACGTCGTTCGCTTCCCGCAGCACTCGCCCGCAAAACAGCGCATGCTGCTGCTGGAAAACATCGAACAGTCATGGTTTCGGGAAGCCACCGCCGCTGCCGGAAACTCCCTGATGCAGCAGGTCAACGGCCGCGGACTGGCGCTGCTCGACTGGAATCTCGACGGCCGCCTTGACCTGCTCACCACGCCCGTCGAATCGCCGGCAGTTCTGCTGCAGAACGAAACCCCACTGCAGGGACAATGGCTCACCCTGATCCTTTCCGGCACCAGTTCGCCCCGGCACCCTGTCGGCTGCATCGCTGAACTGCGGACCGATCGTCGCACCCTGCTGCGACAGCTGAAGGGAGGCGGCAGTTACGCATCGACTCACCTGCCATGGCTGCACTTCGGACTGCTGGACGGCGAACGTCCTGAGGAACTGACCATTCACTGGCCATCCGGACACAGACAAGCACTCAGCATCAGCGCCGCAGACTCCGTGATGTCCATCCAGGAACCCGCTGCTGATGCGCCGGCTCAGACGCCTCGGATTTGAACAGAACTCTCGGCAGGTCCAGGGAATCGCCCGCGCAATCCCAAAAAACCATTACTTTCATCGAAATTACCAGCATTCCCAAACGGAATTTCACGGAAAACCCTGATTGATTCCCCCATTTTTCGGGTAAAAACCCGTGAGTGAGGAAGAATAGGGCAGACAGCGTGTCACGGCCTGTGTCGTGGCGGATGTCTTCAGCGGGGTTTGGAGATGTTTTCCAGGGGCCGAGTTCCAATTTTTGTTCTGCTTGCCGCACACGCACCAATGCTGCTCAGGTTTCTGTGGAATCGAGTGCAGGAGGGCTTCTACTGGCCGGCATTTGCCGGCGTGGGAATTGCCGTGTTCCTTGCCATCCGGACCCCCTCGCCAAAGGCTCGCTGGACTTTACGCGGATCCCTGCTGATCGCCCTTGATCTGCTTTTGCTGACGGCCTCCATCATTACCGGTTCCGACTGGCTGTGCGCTGCCGGAGTTTTCTGCCTGATGGCCTCGCTGGCCACTTCCTGCATCAACAGAACCGAAACCGCAGACTTCAGCTACCTGCTGACCTATCCGCTGATGTTGCTCTCGGTACCTGCCGCCGTTTCTCAGGTGCTCTGGCCACGACTGCTCAACCTGCAGACTTCACTGACCAGCTACGCAGCCACTCGGCAGGGACTGCATCATTTTCAGCAGGACAGTCAGTTGTCTGTACTGACGGGATCCGTGGATATGGAGCGTATCACAGGCGGAATTTTCTCGTGGCAGGCACTGGTTCTCATCGTTTTATTCTGGGGCAGTCTGCAGCGTCGTTCGTGTATTCAGGCTGCTCTGATGATGCCGGTGGTGCTGGTCACAGGGTTCGCAGCAAACATGGCTTCGGGCATCGTTCTGCTGTCAATGATGGGTGGGCCTGGCGGCACGTCACCATCAGCCGCCATGTACCTGCTGACCACTCTGTTGATGCTGCTCCCGACACTGCTCTTTGTGCTCAGTGCTGAGGCGGCCATGGTGGGACTGACAGCACCAATTCCGCTGCAGGAGCCGGCAGATTCGGACGAAGGCAAAGCCCCCTCGCTGCGAAGTCTCTGCAGCCCGCTCGTTTACTGGTGGAATTCGCTGGTCTCAAGCATGCCGATGGATCCTTTACCCTGTCAGCCGCTTACCGATTTTCGAATTCCCCGTCCTCTGCGGGCCGTTTGCCTGTGGCTGTCTCCGGTTGTGGTCACTGCTCAGTGCATCCGGTTGATTTTTTGAACTTCACAACCGGATTAAGCCGCCATGCAGACGCCACAGAACAACAGCAACGAGCTTGATGAAGAGTGGGAATCGTCGTTCAGCGACGAAGTGCGGTTTGGTGACCTGCCGAGCGAACAGTTTTTCCTCGAAAAGGTCCAGCAACAGGAGCAGCGTGGAACTTCACCGCTTGTGCTCCTCCGCCCTGCCGTTCTGATTCCGCTGCTGACAAGCTGGATTGAGGAGTGGTTTCTCAGCCGCAATCCCTTTCTGGCAGCGTTCGGAATCCCCTTTCTGGCACTCGCGGCATGGCTGGGTATTCAGATTTTCGGTCGCAGTGTCGATCGGCAGACTTCAGCGGATGCGTATCGCACGATCCTCGCCGGGGCTGAGCAGGCAGCCGATGCCCAAACCAGCGAACTCTGCATTCGCGCCCTGATCGGTTTGAAGCCGGATGATCTGACAGCCCGAATGCAACTGGCAGAACTGTTCTGGAAAACGGGGCGTCAGGAAGAAGCGTGGCAGGAATTCCTCGCACTCACCCGGATCGGCGAACAGGGCTTTCCTGACGCCCACATGTGGATCGTCCGGAACTCGCTGTCCGCAAGCCCGTTCAGGAAGCTTAGCAACCACAACCTGATGCAGCACCTGCAGCGGGTGCTTGAAGCACAGCCGCGCAACTCCGATGCCCATGGGCTGCTGGCCGAACTGTACACGAATGATCGTGAGTGGCTGCTGGCCGAACAGCATCTGCAGTCGGCTGCAGAGATCGCTGATGAGTGGCTGATTCCGCTCGTCGAACTGCAGCGAATGCTGGGAAAGCAGCAAACAGCCATCGACCGCCTCCAGGAATTCGAGCAGAAGCTGACCACCGGACTCGCTCGTGATCCCGACGATACTCCGCTCCGCCTGAAACTCGCCCAGACCATGGCGCTGCAGAACCGTGCCGCCGAAGCCGTGCTGCTGATCGAAAAACAGCGTGGCATTGCGGACAGCAGCGAGTTGCAGCGTTACCAAAGCGAACTGCTGCTGGTGCAGGCAAGGCAGCTGCTGTACTCCGGCACCATCAACCGTGACCGATCCCTCAGCCTCGTCATGCAGTCCCTGCAGCTGAACCCGGACAATCTGAATGCCCTGCACCTGGCGGTCGATCTGGAAGAGATGGGTGCGATCTGCCCGCCCGCTCAGTCCGCAGAACTGCTGGCACACTGGCAAAAAATGGCGTCCGATCAACAGGGGCCACCAGAACAACAACTCGGACTGGCACTGGTCGCCGCACTCGACGGACAGTATTCCGAGGCTGCCGACCGGTTGTTGTCAGTCATTCAGACTCAGCCGGATGAAAAAGCCCGACTCATTTTCTGGCTGATGCAGGCCGGACGCAACAGCGAGGCCACCGCCTCCGCGGCAGAAATCACTGACAGCACAGCGCCGGAGAATATGACTGAGGCAGATCGCGCACTGGCGGCACGCTGCCTGCTGGCTGCAGGTCAATATGCCCGCGTTCGCACACTGCTGGCTGCTGATGGTGAACTACCGTCAGGCGATGAACTGGAACGTCTCTACGGAAGCGCCTGCATTCGTGAATTCGACGAAGCGGTCAGTCGCCCGCCCAGAAACCCGGCTGTCCCCAGTCAGTGGCTGCCCGTCATGCCGGGGGGTAACGAAGATGTTCGTCTGCTGATTCTGCTGCGCACAGCAGCCTCCATTCCGGTCACTCGTACGGAAGCAATTGATCGACTCGCAAGAGTCAGCCTGCTGACCGGAAGCGTGGCCCAGCGAGCCCAGGACTTCCTGTTGCAGCTCAGATCCTCAGGCACGGACGCTGAAAACGTACTCATCATCATGGGCACCACAGCGATGCTGCACCAGCGTTGGCAGATCGCCATCGACTCACTGCAGCAGGCGAATTCACTGGGCATGGGGAGCAACCCCGTCGTTCTGAACAACCTCGCTCTCGCCACAGTCCGCGGACCCGCAGCAGCCGCACAGAATGCACTCACACTGATCAATCAGGCCCTTGAACTGGTGCCAAACAACCCCGAGATGCTGTCAACCCGCGGCGAAATTTTTGTGGCCATGCAGCGCTGGACCGATGCCCGCCGGGACCTCGAGGAATCCATCCGCATTCGAGGCGGTCGCCCCAAAGTCCACAGACTTCTCGAACAGGTCTGGACCGGCCTGAATGACCCGGAACAGGCTGAAGCGCAGCGACAACTGGCAGAGCAGCAGGAAAATGCCGCAATCCGCTGATACGCCAGTCTAACGCTGCACAAATCCTGACGCCGTCAGACTCTGCTCCAGCTGGTTCAGCGAATCCGGATCCGTGTGATCCAGCCGCAAAGCATCATCGCAGCGCAGCAGATGATTGTACTTCACTGCTGCGCCGGTATTAAACAGCACGATCGTCTCGTCGGGGCGGAGCCAGCCTGAGTCACGCAGGTGCACTGCTGCTCGCCAGACCGCTCCACCCTCGGGCGCCGCATGCACCCCCTGCAGCCGGGCTAACTCGTAAACACCCTGCATCAGTTCGTCATCACTGATCGTGATCGCTGTCCCGCCACTCTTCCGCAGAATATCCAGCATCAGAAAATCACCCACCGCCGCCGGAACCCGCAGACCGGAAGCTGCTGTCCGGGCATTGGGAAACATGGGAGCGAAAGTCGCGCCCTGCTCGAACGCCCGCACAATCGGGGCACACCCATCAGCCTGCACCACCACCATCCGCGGTCGCTCAGAACCAATCCAGCCAAGCTGCTCCATCTCTTCAAATGCCTTCCACATGCCAATCAGACCTGTACCGCCCCCCGTCGGATACAGAATCACATCCGGAAGCTGCAGACGATCCGTTCCACGAACATCCGCCAAATCAAAGGCCAGCTCATAACCCATCGTCTTCTTGCCCTCCAGACGAAACGGCTCCTTCAGCGTCGACAGATCAAACCACCCGAATCTGTCACAGGCCGCTCGACAAAGACGCCCGCAATCGCTGATCAGACCGTTCACCAGCACCACCTGAGCCCCCCCGCAGGCAGATTCCAGAATGTTTGCGGGCGGAGTGTCCTCGGGTACAAATATCACACACCTGATCCCCGCCCGCGCAGCATAAGCCGTCGCCGCCCCTGCAGCATTACCCGCTGACGGCAAGGCCACGGTCTGTACCCCAAAGGCCGCCGCCCGCGTCATTGCCGCTGACATCCCCCGCGCCTTGAAACTCTGCGTCGGGTTGAACCCCTCATCCTTCAGCCACAAATCCCCAAACCCCGCAAACACCCCACGCTCCACACACTTCAAAAACGGTGTCAATCCCTCACCCAGACTGACTGCCTCCGACAGCTCGTTGACCGGCAGAACCTCGTGAAATCTCCACATCGACCGCTCACGACGGGCACGCACGACAGCCGGAGTCCAGTCGCGAAGCGCCGCCAGATCATACCGGGCAAGCAGTGGCTTGCCGGCTCGACTCAGCCCCTGCAGACAGTTTGCATCGTGGATTTCTCCGGTTAATGAACATTCCAGCGCCGTATGCATCCCGCCGCGTCCTTCGGTCTTGAGACAAAAATCCGGTTTCAGGTAAAAACCAGGCGAATCCTGCCAGACAGGCTTCGACCTGTCCAATCTCCGGCCCGCCTTCCTGACTCCGCCCAAAAGACTTTCACGGCAAGGATGCCACGCGAGTGATGACTTTCAGATCCGCACTTCCCACGATCCGCCGCTCACTTCCGCTCCTGCATCACGCTGCCGCCTTATCAGCCGTTGTGCTGCTGGGATACCAGACCGTCGCCGTCTGGCTGTCCCTGTGCGGAAACAGCCTCCCGTCTCTGCTCGCAATGATCTCTGGCACTTTGATCGCTTTGACCATCGCTGCGCTGCTGCAACCGCTCACCGGATCACTCGACAGACTCCAGCCGTTTGCACTGCCAGCCGCGCTGCTGGCCCTGTCAGTCGCCGCTTTCACCATGCTGCCCGTCCTGCTCACGGAAACTCTTGACGCCGCCGCCCGTTCGCTTCCATCAGCGTCCCTCATCGGCGATGCATGCCGTTTTCTTCTGCCGGCAGCCGCAGTCGCCATTGTCCTCGTGGCACCCGCAATCTGGCTGCAAAGAAGCTGCAATGAAACCCGTGTCTCACGGCATCCGCAACTGGCCTGCGCACTTGCCGGGCTGCTGATCATCGCCGGCTGCCTGCTCCCCGGCAACCCGGCCGTCGCAGCAGCCGTTTGCGGTCTGCTGGCAGCAGTAACATACTCGGCACCACGAACTGAGGAACCCTCAGGCTCGCAACTCGCTCCACTGCAGACCACTCGACAAATCTGGCTTAGCAGCATCATTACCGGCATTGTCGCCGCCTCCGCCGTCATCGCCGGCAGTAGCTTTTTACAGCCATCGCTGCCTTCACTGTTCATCGAAATTGGACTGACGCTGCTGATGGTCTCAATCGTCAGCCTGCTGACTCGAATGCTCCCGGGACCTCGGCTCCTGCTGAAGCTGGCCGCTCCAATTCTGCTCATGGTCATTCCAGCCGCACTCCCGGCACTTGTTCGTGCCAGCCTGCTCTGGGACCCCTCCGGGCACCAAAATTGGCTGCAAATTTTGCAGATGACAGCACTTTTGTCCGTCGCCTGCACCCCCCTCGCCATTGCCATGTCCGGCTGCAGACGCCCAACAACACAATCCACGGGGCTGATCATCGCGGCCGGCATAGCCTGCGGATCTGCGGCAGCCCTGCTCATGTCCCAACTGTTACCCGCTTTTCTGCAGCTGCAGATTTCCGCCGTGCTGCTGGCCAGCCTGACACTGTTCAGCCGTGCGGAAATTACGGCTGATCTGAACTCCCGCGAGCCCCTTCGCAAACGCCCTCTGCCGCGGATGCATCTGGCTGTCATCACGGCCTCTGCAGTCCTCGCTGCCGTAATCGGAACACCAGAATCAGCACCACTCTCCCGCCTGATGTTCTCCGAACGCACAAGAATTGCACTGCAGCGCGATGTCGCTCCTGAACTGATTCCACAATCCGCCCCCGGCAGACTGCTTGACGTACATGCCACCCCTGTCGGAGAAGTGGCCGTCTGGAGACTCAGCGGAAATCTCGTGGAATTCCGCCGCAACGGAATCGCGCAGGGAGAAGCCAGTTCCAGCCCCGAAACCACTCCCCAGCCACCGCAGGACGTACTGCCACTCATCCTGGCCCTCTGCAATCATCCACAGCCCGGCAATGTTATGCTCCTTGGAGACGATTCGGGAGCCGCACTCCGCAGCTGCACACATTTTCCGATCCTGCACATTAACGCCGTGCGACAGGACACAACCATCACACGGCTGGCAGCCGCACACGTCTGGATGCACGGCGTTCACAACCCCGCCGATGATACACGAGTCCGCATAACACATCAGCCCATCGAACTGGCAGTCCGCAGCACTCGGCCAGCCAGCATGGACGCCATCGTCTGCAACGGCCCACCGGCCTCGTCGATCGCAGCGGCAGCACTCTGCACTCAGGAGTTCTACTCGGCCGTACGATCAGCTCTCACCAGCAACGGGGTCTTCACCCAGAGATTCCGCAGCAGCGACTTCGGACCGGAACCACTTCGACAGTGCCTCGCCACTCTCAGTCAAGTCTTTCCGGCCAGTGGAGCAATTCAAACGGTCCCCGGCGAGATAGTGTTGCTGGCAACCAATTCCGAACAGGGACTGATCAGTCCCGGTATGCTCGACAGACTGCAGAAGGACCATGTGCGAGCCGAACTGGCACTGTGTGGCTGGGACTGGGCACAGGTCGCCGTCCTGCCCCTGGCCGATGCCGCCGACCCGGTTGGACTGTTCAGCAATACGCCACGTCCCGCCAGTCTGCATGCCGCCTCCGCACACACCATTCTGAACTGGCCCCTGGAAGCCGCACGAAATGCCGACAAGGCCCGTGAACTGCGCGAAGCCTTCGCTCCATGGCAAAAACAACTGGCCTCAGCTCTGCCCGTTACAGAAGCCCATCATGAAGCCAAACGACGCCTGTCCTCACTGGCCCAACAGGTTGAAATCCTCGCCGGAATGCCCGACCAGCCATGGACCTACCGCAGATCACTGCGCATGGAAATGCAGCAGCACCCGCGACCACCGCTGGAAAAGGTCGAAAATGGGCGAATCATCCGCACCTCACACCCGCTCGATCAGCAGCGGCAGGACTACTTCCAGTCGCTGGGCGATGCCCTCGTCGCAGCCGCCCGCAAAGAACAAAATGCCCTCGGACTGGTTCGTCGCCTGATCAGCTTTGCCCGCTCCGGCGATCCACTCATGGGCCACTTTTCGCACTACGAAATCGTACGCCTGCACGAATTGCTGCAGCATCCGGCTCCCGCAGAAGAACTGCAGCATCGACTGCATATCGTGTTTTTTGCCAATCCCTCAGATGCCTCCGTCCGGCCTGTCATCTCCGCACTCGACCAGCTGGTGCAACAGCCCGAACTGATCCGTCAGCCGGATGAACGATTTGATCAGATGAATGCCTTACTGCAAAAGCTGATCGAACGCTGGGAAGCCCGCACCGCATGGGAACCAAAGTCCGCAACCCGAGTTCAAAACGATGTCGATCAGTCCGTCCGCATCAGCAATCTGGCGCTTGATCAGATGCAGGAACTTGCCACGACAGTGGGCGTCAGCGACGAAGACTTTCGGAATCGCCGCCGTTACATCAATCAGGCGCTGATCGTGCCGCTGCGCGACTATCGGGATCAGGTGCTGGCCCATCGCATGAAAACCGCTCCCGCAGCCGCAGACGGCGAAGATCCCGACGACCAGCCTCTGCTGATTCCAGCCACTCAGCCACTCACCACAAACTGATCCCTGCCACCAGCAGCAGCGACCACTCAGGCTCCCGCAGGAGCCGCAGGAGCTGGAGCCGCGGGAACAGCGGGCTCAGCAGGAGCCGCGGGCTCAGTGGGCTCAGCAGGAGCCGCGGGCTCGGTGGGCTCAGCAGGTGCGGGAGCAGCAGGAGTTCCAGGTGCGGACTCAGCGCGTGCAGCAGGCTCTGTCGCAGCAGGAGCTTCCGCAGGTGCCGGCGCAGCAGGTACTGCACCCGGAGCAGCAGGCAGGGAAGGCTCCGGTGCAACGGAAGACTCTGCAGGAGCCGCCGTGGGGGGTACGGCTTCGGTGACTGGTGTCGCAGGAACCTCCAGCACTCGCTCACGCAGCGCTCCCCCCAGAAGCAGCTTCCAGATTCCCGCCTGATCCTTCAGCAGCACGTGACGCGCCGTGATCTCCGTAATCTCCGCCGCAATCTCAGACACACGCACGGTTTCACCGGCTTTCAGCTTCAGCGTCACTCCCGTACCACGATTACGCAGCCACGCAAACCACGTCCCGTCCCGCGAAACCGTCCCGGTCAGAGTCGTCATCGCCGCGTAATCGTCCTGAACATCCAGAGCAATCTTTGCTGACGCTGACTTTGGATCGCGACCTCCGTCCGTCACATTCACGGTAATGTCATACTTACCCGGAGTAAATGAACGAGCCGGCATCCACTTCAACAGCCCCGACTTCGCATCAATCCCCAGGCCCTCAGGAGCACCACCACCAAGACTGTACTTCAGCGACTCAGCCGGACCATCATCCGTTGCCGTTGCCTGCAGCGAAAACTCTCGCCCCAGCACCACAGTGGCTGCCGTTTGCACGGTGATCTTTGGAGCCACATTCTGCTCCTGAATCGTAATCGTCAGCTTTGAACTGATCTTCTGATCCGGCTTTCCCGACTGCACCGCTGCCACGAGCGCCGAGTATTTTCCAGGCTGCAGGGACTCTGCCGGGGTCCACGTGAACTGGCCCGTCGCAGCGTCAATGGCCATGCCCTCTGCCGCTTCCTCAATCGCAAATGATGGCACACCCAGTTCAGGATCCGCGTTGTCCAGTTTCGCCGTCAGACTGACCACTTCACCAGGACGAATCGTCTTGTCAGATACACCGGCCAGCTTCGGACTCCACGTTTTTGGTGCAGCCGGGAGCACAAATGGTGATGACGCCACCAAAGCCTGATAGTCCTCCAGCCGCTTCTCGCGACGATCCCACAGCACAGGAAATAATTCCACCGTCGCCTCATCGGCATGCACCGCAGCCTTTGTGCCGGCATAACCACGAACAGCCTTCCAGCCCGTGTCACTCACCTCCACCACCTGCAGCAGTTCACGGTCCAGACGCACAAGGAACGGTTCAAATCCGTCCGGCTGCACAGGAAACAGTTCGTTCGGCAGCGCCTTCAGCACCTGCGCCTTCTCGTCAATCCCTCCGACCAAACGCGTCCGCGGCAACAACTCAGCACGATTCTCGGTGCCCGTAACACTCATCCCCTCCACCGTCAGAGTCACCGCGAGGCGCGGATTTCCCTGCGCCCCCGGACTGTCCACCTTCATCCCGCTGATTCTGTGCAGCAGTGCAGACTGGTCAAACAAATATAAAAAACGAGCCAGTCCCTGCAGATCCACTTCCGCCTTCTTGATCTCCACCGCAACCGTGCTGTATTCCTTCTGAGCAGACCGGGCGCCGGGAATTACCTCAAAACCTGATCCGGAAAAACCGCACTGCCGAGCCAGGTCGAAAACCCACTCACGATACAGTCGCTGAGCACTATCCAGATCACCCGGCAGACTGATGGCCTTCCAGTCCTTCAGATTCCGCTGAGCCACGTTCAACTGGATCTCCTGATCCGCCAGCTTCTCCGCCTGCGACTCCGCTGTGGTCACTTTCCGTTCCAGATCCCGAATCGGACCCATCACCCAATTGGTCACGATCGAGCGACCAAAATAGACGGCCACGACTGCCCCCAGCCCGGCTGCCAGCAACTTTGTGCGTTTCTGATCGTCCATTGCCCCAGACTTCCCCGCTTGACCCAGTAATTCAGAACTGCCCGGCCACCCTCGCATCCACCCGTCTCAGGATGCACTCTCCGCAACGACTCCCGCCTCACGCCCCTCCGGCAGAACCAACTCCATCTTCACCTTGATCTGATACTCCTGTGAAGCCGCAGCCGGTCGGACATCCGTTTCGTATGGCTTCACCCGATAACCCGCCTCAGCCAGCCTGCGACTCAAATCATTGATCTCAGACTCCGTCTTCGCCCACGCATCAAATGTCATCAGCCCCACGCCACCCTGCTGAACCGTCGCAAACGCAAAATTGTCCACAAACATCCGATCCGTGCCAGGCATCAATTTCCGCAAACGATCCACTTCGTCCAGCCACTCCACATCCCGATCCACCCAGCGACCAATCTTCTCAGCCCACTCCAGATCCTTTCCACCCGCTTCCACCAGTTCCCGAATCTCAGCATTCTCGGCGTCCAGACGCCCCTTCTTCCGAGTCAGATCGGCAATTCGCCCCTGCCGGTACGTCCAGACACCCGCAAACAACACCACCGCCGCCAGCGCACCTCCCAAAACCTTCACTCGTCGAAGATCACGCTTCGGCGGAGTCTTTCGGGGATTGGCAAAGTCAATCGCCTGCACACCACTGCCCACTCCGGACAACAGTGCTCCCGCAGCAGCCACGACATCAACAGCCAGTCCCGCGCCAACAGTCGTCACAAGCACCGCAGGATCCACCCGCTCAATCACAGCACCGTCAAATCGAGCCGACAACTGATCCGTGACCGCCGAAGTGATCTCGTGAGCTCCCACGAGCACAATACGGTCAATCTTCTGATTACCCACAACATCCGCAGCAGACATCCTCGCCCGCGACAGCTCGGCCCGCAAAGTCCTCTCAATCGCGTCAGCAGCAGTCCACGATGCCCCACTGTGAGAAAACAGAACGGTCCGTCCACGCAGAAACGTCAGCTCCAAAAAATCACGCCTCATCACCGCCACAACATCCACACCACGCCCGTCCGCCCCATCACGCAACAGACCGGCCGATTCCAGCAACTGAGCCACGCAGTAGCCACTCACACGAGCCTCAGCCAGGTCCAGACCCGCATCTGCCAATGTGCGGCGCACCAGCGTCAACTGCTCGTTTGGTACCGTTACCAGCAGGACATCCCGAGTCGCGGCGCCGGGCTGCAGCGGCAGCGGAGTAAAATCCATGGAGACCGTTTCCACAGGTACCGTCAGCTTCAATGCCGCCTGCATTCGCAGCAAATCAGGCACATCAGCATCAGGAATCGGAGGCAACTGCACGCGATGCACTGTCACCTGCTGCCGGGGAAACACGACCGTCGCCGGCAGTCGCCGCTTCTCACCACCCCCCGGAAACAACTGCCGCAGATGCTGCACGATGTCCAGAGTATCCCCGGAGTTCTCACTGCGCGGCAATTCCTCCGCCAAACTCAGCTCCACACGCTGACCGACGCCCCGGCCCCGCACTACCAGCAGACGCTCACGATCCCACTCAATCACGATCTCTGCCATGGTCGCCACTCTGCCAAAATGCACTCAGAACTTAAACACCACCCAATTCAACACCACCAACCAGACACCAGTACCGCACATCAACAAAATCAGACTGTTCCACCACAGCACACATTCAATCTGCATCGATTGCACCGAATCTGTCGATCACACCACCTCACCCTCAACAGGCAACCAGCCCCGCAAATCACCTCACTGATCCACCCTGCCATCCAGCAGGTCCGGGGAAAACCCACGCCCCAGTCCCGTTAAGTCCCGCTGAAACGTTATCCGCGGCGGTTTTTTTGTTCCATCCACCATCGCCTCAAGTCGCGTCGTCGGCCCGCCCTGATCAAAATGACCCAGCACCTGAAACGAATACACATCGCCCGTTGTCGTCAGCCATGGACCCAGTCGCTTGAACGTCGGCACATCCACAAGCCCCTCCGTCAACAGCCACACCGGTGACCGACGCATCGATATCACCTGAGCCGCCTGAGCAGAATCCTCGCCCGCCACAGGCCTCGCACCCAGAATCGCATCCGCAATCGCCTCCGTCATGTCCGGGATCGCCAGCAGGACTTCCCGCGGAGCAATATTCACGTTGATCCGACCGTCAATAAATTCATCATTCAGCCAAGTCAGCTTCTCCTCAAGCACCAGCATCTGCTCCATCAATCCAGCCGGATCCGTCGATGTCCAGGGGCTGTTCAGTGTCTGATCGGCTCCATTTACAGTCACCGCCACCTGAGCATCAATCAGGTCGTAGATGGAACGAAAGGAGGCCTGCGGAGGATTCGACAGATCCATGCCACCGCGAGTCACCTTGCCCAACTCGCCGTTCGCCAGGTTCTTCGCAATCCAGTCCACCAGCTGCTGCTGCTCAATCGTCAGCTTCCCCTGAGCCTGCGAGTCCGCCAGTTGATCACCCGTCAGTCGGTAACCAGTCACGAATGTGGCTGTCTCCGTGTCAAACGACTCCTCAAGGAAGTCAAACATCTCCGCCACAATCCCGTTGTTCAGGTTGATCTTCTGCTCCCCGGTCGTCTGAATATTGCGCTCCCGACTGGAAACTGTCAGATAATCCCGCAGTCCAAAATCCAGCGTCCCGTCCTGGTCATCCGTCGGAGGACTTTCTGCTCCGTCATCCTCATTCGGGTCCATCCGCCCGTTGCGGTTGGCATCCTCTCCATAAAACAACTGCGGCGTCACTCCCTGCACCTGCAGCAACTCGTCAATCGACTGCATCGGAGCATTCCGAGCAGAGTAGGGCACTGCCAGTGCCTCGTACGTCGATGACTCAGCCCCACCCGCCCGCGCTTCCTCATCAGAATCAATCCAGTCCAGTATCGCGTTGCAGATATCCTCAGTCATATTCGGGACGAAACTCACAGCGGTATACGGATCCGTCGTCTCATCCGTGTCGTTTTCCAGTTCCAGCAGCCGATTCACATTGAACTTCGCTGTCTCAGTGGTCAACCCCGCACGCGGCAGCGAATCCACCGATCCCACCATACCCGGACTCAGTACCGAAAACCGCACCTGCCCACGAGCCTCACCGCCCCCGCCCATCGGCTGACGACTGAACATCGACGAATCGTCATACAAATCCAGCGTCGCATCCGTTTGCCGCAAAGCAATCTGTGCGGCCACATACTCCACTCCGGATTCCGCCGCCATCCGCGCTTCCACGTCACGGCCAAACATCGATGCCGCTCGGTTCTCCGTATCCATTTCGCCCAGATAACTGTAAGCGGCCAGCGACAGCAGGATCACCACCACGGTCACCACCAGCAGCACAAAACCACGCCGCCGCCCAGCCACACGGATTGCAGATGCACGTCTCACAGTACCTGCTCCGCAATAATGGGTTCCGCGACAGGCAGGGGCACAACCACGCGATGAGTCGTGGCCGGCAATGCATAGGGGTCAGGCTCGTCCAGAAACGAAGCGTTCGACGCCTCCGCCTCATCACGCACCGTCAGCACAATCTCAATCGCCTTCGGCAACGAATTCAATGCCGTACTGTCCCACTCCTCCTGCCAGGCAATCCCGTCAAAATACCGAAACTGCACCCCCGAGACTTCCCGCGCCAGCAATTTTGCAGCCGCCAACTGCGGACTGTCCTCAGAGTTTTCCACCGCTGTGCTGAGCCCATACAGATCGCCGGCCATCCGCGCCAGCCCAACCGGACCCGCATCCCGACCAGGGGCCTCCCGGTCCGCAATCTCCGAACCCAGGCCTGATCCCTGCTTGTCTGCCATCAGATAACGAATAATCACCAGATCCCCCGTCCGCTGATCCAGCGTCGATAATTCCTGCGACGACACATACGCCAGATTCGGATCCGGACGACTGACAAACAACTGCAGATCCGTCGCTGTCCCCACCAGCCCGCTCGTGTATGTCGTCGAAACAGTCTCCGGATCAATCATCGATTCTCCGTACGCATTACCATCCAGGTCGCCGGAAGTCGATGCACCGCCCCCTGACGAACTGCTGCCGCCGGACGACGATGTCCCGGTACCGGAACCCGTCTCCGCGGAATTCAATCCCGATGTCCCGCCGCCCGACAACCCGCTGGTACCGCTTCCACTGAGCCCTGAAGTGCCGGAACCCGATAAGCCCGACGTGCCGGACCCGCCAGCCCCGCTGCCACCTGCCGAATCTGCTTCGTCCTCCGGCAGGACCTCCTGCTTTGCAAACACCACCGACTGGATATCTCTGGTCATCTGCCGCAGTACCGCACGCGCCACCTGCTGACGAGCAATCTCTTCATGGCTGTCCAGCTGCAGCTGAAAATACGTGCTCATCGCCGAATACAGCGCAGCCATCAGCAGCGACGTCAGACCAACCGCAATCAGCAGCTCAAACAGTGTGAAACCGGCACGCCGGACAGCCGTACCAGAGCAGGGCAGAAACATCACTGACTACCCCCTTCTATGGCGGCATCCAGAAACAACTGCGGATCACGCATGTACCGCACCAGACTAAAGGCTGCATTCGGTTCCCCGGTCATCTCCGGCCGATGCTCCACAACCACAGTCACCTGCAACAGCCCGCTGGCACCGCCCGCAGTCACATCTGCTGACCAATACCAGGTTCCCGTCTCATCATCCAAAAACGGATTATCATCCGATGAAACCGCTTCAGAAACCCCCGCCACAATCTCACCCATTACCGATTCACAGCGCAACACAGCCTCCGACTGCAGCCGAGCTGATACCTCGGCCCGCTGACCGACGTTCAGCGCGAACATAATGGCCGTCATTGCCCCCATGAAAACCGCGACCGAGACCAACACCTCCAGCAGTGACAAACCACGTCGCCTGGACCCAACGTCACCACCGCAAAATCGACCAGCGCTGCCGCGGACAAGCCTCATCACTCGTCCTCCAGCTCAAATACCTGCGAAACACGAATCGCGCCGGTCAGACCTCGAACCGTGATTTCCGCCGTACGCCCCACCTCATCCACAACCCGAATCACTCGGTCCTCCGCCGTTCCGTCAAAACGAAACAGAATCGGCTTCGACCACGTTTTTCCCGCCAGCTCCCCGGCATTCGGAAGATCGTTGAAGGCCAGCGGCTCCAGCGATTCCCCACCGGCATCCGCATCATTCGCCGGACGCAAATACAGATTCTCATCCAGTTCGCCAGCCTCCAGCACCACCCGCATGTCTTTCTCGTCGCCGGAATAGCTGTTGGCAAGCGTTGGTTCCGGCTCGGCCGGGATTGCCACAAACGCCGGCCCGTTCAGCTCAAACCGAAAATGATAGTCCACGCCGCCATCAATCGCGTAACGCCGCGCATTCCCCATCACTTCACGAACAGACTCAGCCGCGTCCTGCACCCGACCGGACTGCAGACGATCCATCAGCGGCGGCACAGCAATTGCCGAAACAGCCACCAAAACCGCCAGCGCAAGCAGCAGCTCCAGCAGCGAAAAACCCGCTGCTGAAACAACCCACTGCCGTTGCTGGTGACGCCGAACCATGAATCACACTGCCATACCGGACCCGACCGACAAACCACCCCGAATCAGCACTCACGGGTGCTGCAGACTGCCCGGACCAGCCATTCCAGCCGGCACACCGGACAACCCCAGCACCCGCAGCATTCACAACAACACACACGCCACCAAATCATTCAGTGGCTGCCAGAGTCTTCCAGCTGGGTATGTCGTCGCCCTCGCCGCCTTCATCCTGACCATTCGCACCCATCGACCAGATGGCAGGCTTCAGAGCGTTCTGTTTCTTGCTGTGCCCGTCGCCATTCCACTCGTACTGCAGCGGTCGCCCCCATGCATCCAGTGGCGGCTCTTCAATATACGGACGCAGCTTGCGGCCTTTGTAAGCCTGAGGATTCATCATCTGCTGCCACGCTTCCTGACCGCTGGCCTTCAGATAAGAACCATCATGGTCAGCCGCCCACGTTCCAACAGGATTCTTCTCAATGCTTTTAATCGTCGCCAGAGTCACATCCTCGTTGGCCTTCTGCTGACTGCCAATCAGGTTGGGCACCACCATCGCAGCAATCACCACAATGATCGCCAGCACGATCAGCAGTTCCAGCAACGTAAAACCGGCACGACGAGACCGTCGGTTCAGACCGCAGACCCGCTTTTCACAATTCAGTCTTCTCATGATTGCACACTTCCACAGTTTCAACAGACACAGAAACCAGACTTCAGCAACACAGGAGAATTCGCCCCGAACGGCGATTTCCTGGACAACATTTTCACTTCATCTGTTCGATGACATATTCAGCACCGGCAGCAGCAAAGCCGCGATCACAAAGGTTACCACAGTCGCCATCACCAGCAGCAGCATCGGTTCCAGCAGACGCACCACCATGTCAATCCGTCGGCTGGTCCGCTTCTCCATATTATCTGCCACGTTGATCAACACATTCTCCAGATTATTCGCTTCCTCGCCAACAGCAATCATCTCGATCAAATCACGAGAAAACTGGCCACTGGCCCGCAAAGGCACCGCCAGCGACTGACCGCTGCTGACATTGTCCGCAGCATTCCCGATCGCCTCAGCCAAAATCACATTACCACTGGCGTCCTTGGCAATTCTCAGCGACTGCAGAATCGGTACCCCGTTCTTCAGCAGTGTCCCCAGCATGCGACAAAATCTCGCCACAGCCAGACTCTGCAAAATCCCACCCAAACCCGGCAAACGCAGCTTCAGGCGGTCCAGATTGCGGGAACCCTCAGGAGTCTGTATGTAGTAAACAATTCCGAAAATCACACCGCCAAGCACCGCCAGCAACAGCAACCCCCGCTGCTGAATCAGATCACTGATCGAAAGCAGCGTTGTCGTGGCCCACGGCAAAGTGCCCTGATCCTGCATCCGATCAAACATTGATGCAAATTCCGGCACAAACCAGATCATCATCACCGTGACAATCGCCAGCCCCACCGTCATCAGGAACATCGGATAGACCATCGCACCGGTCACTCGACCCCGCAACTCCTCCTGATGCTCGTTGAACACAGCAATCCGGCTCAGCACCTCCTCAAGAAATCCTCCCTCCTCGCCCGCCTTCACCATGCTGATGGACAGGAAGTTGAACGTCCTCGGATGCCGCCGCATCGCATCGTTCAGCCGAGTCCCGTCGGCAACCTGCTCACGGATATCCTGGACCACCGCACGCAGCACCGGATTCGATGTCTGATCCTCCAGCAGCTGCAGCGATCGCAGCAACGGCACACCCGATTTCAACAGGTCCGACAACTGGTTGTAAAAAACCGTCAGATACCTCGTCGGTACACGCCTCGACCCGGCAGACGCCTGCTGCTTCGACTGCTCAGTCAAAGCCACACTCATCGGGAACAGACTGCGCGCCGCCAGAATCGACAGGGCGTCCTTTTCACTGGTCGCCGTCAGAACTCCGGAAACCTGCTTCCCGGAAAGCTCCCTCGCCTGATACCTGAAATCCGGCATGCTGCCACTGTCACCCGAAAAATCTGCTCACAAATCAGCCAACGATGTCACCACGAGTCAATCGGACCACCTCGTCAATGCTGGTCACACCCGCAGCGACCTGCTCCCAGCCACTGCTCCGCAAAGTCGTCATACCAGCCTTCAAAGCATAATCGCGAATCTCAGTACTGCTCCGCTGCTCCACACACATCCGCTGCACCATCGGATCCGTTCGCAACAACTCAAACACACCAATTCGTCCCGCAAATCCCGTGTCACGACACTCGCGACAGCCCTTCGGCTCATAAACAACATCACACAGATTACGAGGAAAATCGGAGGGCAAATCAGCCTGCGAAATCGGAACCGGCACCTTGCAGTGCGCACACAACCGCCGCACCAGCCGCTGAGCCAATATCCCCTCCACCGTGCTGGCCACCAGATACGGCTCAACACCCATGTCCACCAGGCGAGTAAACGCGCTGGGAGCATCATTGGTGTGCAGAGTACTGAAGACAAGGTGCCCGGTCAGCGACGCCTGAATGGCCGCCTGAGCCGTCTCGCCGTCACGAATTTCCCCGATCAGAACCACGTCCGGGTCATGTCGCAGAATACTTCGCAATCCCGCAGCAAACGTCAGACCAATCCGACTGTGCACCTGAATCTGACTGATCCCGTCCATCTGATATTCAACCGGATCCTCAACCGTGATGATCTTCACAGACGGATCCTTGATTTCATTCAATGCACTGTACAAACTCGTCGACTTACCGCTGCCCGTAGGCCCCGTCACCAGAATGATCCCGTGAGGCAGATCAATCAACTGACGGAAGATTTTCATCACCGTCGGAGGCATCCCCACGTTACGCAGGTCAAACGTCATCCGCGCCTTGTCCAGCAGACGCATCACCACGCCTTCCCCATGCAGCATCGGGATGATCGACACACGCACGTCCACCTCACGCCCCGAAACACGCAGCTTGATACGCCCGTCCTGCGGCAGCCGCTTCTCGGCTATGTTCAGGTGTGACATGATCTTCAGTCGAGTCACAATGGCGTTGTAGAACTGGGCAATTTCAGGAGGAGTGGGCTGGATCCGCAGCATGCCGTCCAACCGGAAACGCACACGCATGCCGTTCTCCTGCGGCTCGATGTGCACGTCACTGGTCTGCAGCTTCACCGCCTCCATCAGCAACTCGTTCACCAGCTTGATCACGGATGGCGCCTGAGCCCCCTCGGCCAGTTCGCCAAAGTCCTCGTTGATCTCCTCCAGCAGCTCAATGCCCTCGTCCGCCTTGCGACGCACCAGCTCATTGATCGTGTCACCACCGACACCCAGAAGCTCATGTATCCGACTGCCCAGCTCGCCGCTGCGAGTCAGAACAGGGGACAGACGGAAACCACTGACCGTACTGAGCTCGTCCAGACCCTCCAAATTCAAAGGATCCGATGTGGCCACCACGACATGGCCGTTCTGCCTATACAGCGGCAGCAGCGAATGACGGTAAATGGATGACGTGGGAAACTTCGCCAGCAGATCCGTATCCACCTGCACGTTCTTCAGGTCCACATACGGCATTCCAAACTCGCTGGAAAGCGTCTGCAGCAGCCTGTCCTCAGTCACCACCCCCATCCGAATCAGCGCCTGATCAATGCGCGAACCGGAATGGGCCTCACGAGCCGCAGTGATCTGCTCCCGAGTCGCCAAACCTTCACTGATAAGCAGCTGTCCAAGTTCCATAGCAGCTCACACGCCCTGTCCCGCGGGATACATGAAACAAATCACCGACCACCGCCACCACGACCGCCAAAACCCCCGCCTCCGCGGCCGCCAAAACCACCGCCACCAAAGGGGCTGCCGCCACCAAAGGGGCTGCCACCGCCACCAAACGGGCTGCCACCACCACCGCCGAACGGACTGAACCCACCGCGACCACTACCCGTATCCCCGCCCCGCTGACGCATGCGATCCATCATCATCTGCTGGAATGGATCCTGAGCCTGCTGGCCCGGGCTTCCCGGAGCGTTCGAGCCGGAACCACCAGAGCCCCCCTGCGAGGAGGACGACGATGAGGAAGTAGAAGGACGAGTCGAACTGGTGGTGACACGCGGAAACAGGCTGGTCAGCGAACGCTGAACAGTCGCAGCGTCCGAATGCTGCAGCTGCACAACTCGCACCGTACGATTCGCCTGCTGAGCCGTCTGATCCACCTCATCCACCAGCATCTTCACCTTCTGAAACAACGCTTCACTGCTGGAAATAATCAACGTACTGTTCTGACGGTCAACCGCCACCGTCATCTGCACGCCCGTGGGTTCATTACGAGCTCCCCGGCCACCACTGTTGCCACCACCAAACATCGCCGCCAGCGGATTGTTCTGCTGAGCACGCCCGCCGGCCGGCTCCATATAAGGCTTGAAGGCGTCGTTGACAATGGTCACCACCTCGTCCACGTCCGCGTGCTGAACAGCCAGGCGACGCGGCTGCAACTCCCGCAATGACTCCGGCATCTCATTCGAATCCAGCACCCGCAACAGTGATTCCGCTTCATCCACTGCTGCCTGCGGACCTGTGATGTAGAGGCAGTTGGCTCGAGGATCCGGGATGATTCGCAGCGTCTGAGGATTCGCGCCCAGACCCGACAATCCCGTCATGCTGGAAACCGACTGAGTAATCGGGCTGAACATCGAACTTAAACTGAAGGACGAATCCGCCGCCGTGCTTGTAACACTGCTGCTGGGCATCAGTTGCTCAAGCAAACCCGCAGTTTCCGTAGCGTCCGACGCCTGCAGGTAAAAGACCGTCCAGCGAGTCCTGAAGGGGATGGACTCCTGCAAAAAATCCATCATCTCTTCCAGACGATCCAGCGCGTCCTCGTCCTTCGACAACAACAGCAGGTCATCCCCGTCGACGACAATCTGAATATCAGGAGCACCAGCTGCGGCTTCATCCTGGTTAGCTTCGCGAGGCGGCAACTGAGGAGCCGCAGCAGCCTCCTGTCGCACCGGATAATAAAACGTCTCTTTGCGAATCCCGCCAGCATCAGACCTGCGACCACGATACGTGGTCGCTGGCTGGCGCTCACCAGTGGTCCCCGGCGCCGGCGCTTCACTGGCCGGAGCCTCAGGCGATGGCTCCTCTGACTGCAGGGAGCCAGTCGGAGTCTTCAGATCGCGAATCGGACCGCTCTTTGCCGGCACCACAATACGAATGTTCGACTTCTCTGCAGCCTGCCACTCCTTCTGCAAATACTCAAAAAATTCCGCCGGATCACGGCCACGCAGCGAATACCGACGAATCGGACCACCCTCACCCTTGTTCCGCTGACCTGTACCCTCTTCTCCCAGATCACGCAGCACCTGCCGTATCTGCTCCACCTGAGCAGCCGTGCCCTTCACAATGATCCGGTTGCCATACAGATCGGTTTCCACCGTAGGAGCCGCATTGCCCTCAGCGATAAACAAATTCCGCAATGTGGCGGCAGCCGTCAAAGGGTCCATCTTCACCAGCGGAATCACCGCCACTGAACCAGATGCTCCCGTACCCTCTGAAAAGGACTTCACCCACTCAGACACCTGATCATGCTGCTTCGTCGTGCCAAAGATGTGCACCGTACCAGCCTGACCGTCTTCATTCACAACCACACCCGGCAGCATCGCATCGATACTCTGAGCCACCTGGTCGGCACGCCCCGATACCTTGTAAACCTTCAGGTATGGACCGCGTCGGTCCGTGCCGTCCAGCGGGTTGCCCTTCGGGTCCTTGTCGACATCCAGAGTTTTGATGATCTCCTCAACCAGCTTTTGCTGGTCAGGAGCCGCTGTGACCAGCAGACTGTTGGTGCGTGTATCCGAGAAGACCTGCAGGGTGTTTGTACGAGCCGGAGCCTGAGGCTGCGGCTGCGGAGCACCGCCCCGACGGTCGCCACCGGAGCCGGCACTGACGTTGGTCACGCCCTGACGCATGCCGAACTGCGCCAGCAACATGAACTCAGCCTCCTCAACCGCAATATGCTCAAGATAATACGACTTGAACACCAGCTCGTCTTCCATTCGCCCCAGAGCCGAATCGACATAGCTCTTGATCCGGCGCAGGTTGGCACCCGTGTCAGCAATGATCAGTGTGCCGGTCTGAGTAAAAGCAGTCATGGTGCCCAAAGGACCCAGCAGCTGCTCGACCTCCTGAGCCATCACACCCACATCAAGCTTCTCCAGAGGAATCTCAATGCGAACAATCTCGTTCTCGCCGATTGTTCGAGTCCCCTTGTCGACCTTCAGCAGGTCGTCCACCGACACGTCACGAATCAGATTCGGAGGTATCGTCTTGTCGACATTCACACAGACCAGGAAGTTGTCCTTCACAACCAGCGTATACCCCTTACGCTGAAGATACCCGTTGATAATGTCCATCGCCTGCGAAATTGTGTACTCAGCGGAATCGATGTGAGTGAAGGTGCCCGTGGGCAGCTGAGTAATGTCAAGCGTATAGCCACCCGCCGCAGCAAAATCCTGCAGCACCTGATCCCAGGGCGCATATCGCATGTTGAACGAAAGCTTCTCAGCACGCTCCCCAGGAACTGCCGCCGCACCAAAACTGGACACCACCACTGCGCCCGGGGGAGCAGCACCCTGAGCCTGCGAATCGTAAGCAGCCGCTCCGCCAGCAGCCGGTACCATGGGAGCCCCCGGAGCCGCAGCAGCACCCGGAACAGCAACCGCTGCCACCGCCTGCGGTCCAGCCTGCTCCGTCCACTTCGTCTTCTGCTCAGCCGTCAGGACCGCCTGATACTTGTCATCCCACTCCTTCGTAAACGCCGCCCGCTGCTCCTCAGTCGCGTTGAATCCCAGAGCCGCCGATGCCTCGCGACGCTGAGTCGACAAGGTCTCCAACTGCTTCTTCTGCTCGTCCGTCAACGCCAGATCAGCAGCCACACGAGCATCCGAAAGCGCACGAACACCCGCCTCACGGATGTAGATGGTTCGCAGCAGCTTCAACTGCCGGCTGTCCAGCAGAGCCAGAGCCTTGCCTGAGACACCCTCTTTAGCCGCGGCCACCGCAGCCTGCATCTCCTCGCGTATCTTCGTGCGAGCCGCCTCGTCCTTCTCGTCCTTCATCCGCTGCAGAAACGGATCGAAAATCTCTCGACCCGGATTGCCCGCCGCCGCCACCTCGGAAAGCTGCGTCTTCTGAGTCTCAGACAAGCCCAGTTCCTGCTGGATCTCATCACGGCGCAGCAGATCCGCTTCGGAGCCGGCACGAGCCTGGCCGTGGGCAGCCGGAGCACATAACACTGCGGTCAGCAGCAGACCAGTGCAAAACAGAGTCCGCCCGACAACCACCTGCAAATTGATCACGGGAATCTTCCATCCAGGTCGCATAATCAGATCCGATACAAATGTACACTCACGCAGACTTGGGTACATCCTGATAATCTTCGCATTCACAGGCAGCCGGCATGAACCGAACCCAGGGAATCACCCCCCCGATGCCGCAGCTGCCCTTGAACGTAAAGGTCCTGACGAGGATTCTGCCTGGATCCCCCAGCTTCCTTCGCTGTCAAACCCACAATTCTCCGGTGGGGGTCTGCAAAAATTGGAAAGATTCCCGAAACGGACAGGGACAATCAGGGTTTGAAGGCATAATAGATCGATCAGCCTCCGGTCCACTCCCAGAATTCGGCGTTCCAGAGCACACATATGAAACAAATGTACACATCACTGATGCTTGCGGCGGCCCTGCTGGGCGCCGAATCCCTGCTCGCACAGGACGGCGGATTCGGCCGCGGCAGCCGGGGCGGTGACCGCGGGGGCGACAGGGGCGGAGATTCCGGCGGTCGCAGCTTCGGTGGCTTCGGTGGAATGCCGGGAGGCATGCCAGGTGGTTTTGGCGGCGGCCCCCCAGGCGGTTTCGGCGGCGGACCTCCGGGCGGTTTCGGCGGCTTTGGCGGCGGACCTCCAGGCGGCTTTGGCGGATTCGGTGGCGGACCTCCGGGAGGCTTTGGCGGTTTCGGCGGTGGACCTCCAGGTGCAGGTGACAGTGACCGTGGCAGTCGATTCACTTCCATGATGGATTCAAACGGCAACGGCAGGATCGATCAGGAAGAACTTGACCGCATGCCGTCGTTCGTCCGCGACATGATGAAGGCTCGCGGTATAGAGCTCAAACCCGGCATGTCCCTGGACGACATGCGCAACTCATTTCGGTCGGGATTCGGCGGTGGTACGCCCGGATCACCCCAAAACCCCGGACAACCTCAGGAAAACAACAAACCCAAGGCCCTCACGCCCTACCGCATGAAGCCCAAAAAGCCCATGACCGTGGAACTGCCCCCGGCCTACGCCGAAGTTGATACCGACTTCGATGGCCAACTGGGCATGCACGAGTGGATGATGACTCGCCGAGCCGACCTTGATCAGTTCGAATCGATGGATCTGGACTTCGACGGATTTCTGACCCCGGAAGAACTGCAGGTCGCGGAAGCCGCTGCAGCCGCAGGTCAAAACGTCGCCTCCACTGACGAACGCAAGCGACTGACCATCGTCACGGGTACCCCTGCCCGCCCCAAAAACACCCGCGGTGACGACGGACGGGGTGATCGTGGCGGTGACCAGCAGCGCTCCGACAGCCGTTCACCATGGGGTGGTGGAGGCGGCAGTCCATGGGGAGGCCAGCCTGGCGGAGAAGTCGCGATGGCTCCGTCCTACTTCTCTCGACTCGACCAAAACCAAAACGGACGCATCGATCCCGAAGAATGGGAGCAAAGTCGCCGAGTGCGAGGCATGTTCGAACAGGCCGGCATCAAGCTTGATGCCATGGACCTCGCAACCTTCACGAAGAATCTCGAACGAGCCACAGCCGCTGCCGGTCAGCAGCAGGGCGGCCGCTGATGTCAGCGGTACAGCCCAAAACTGCCTGCTGCTGTACGCCGAATTCCGCCTGGCAGCCTGCAGCGTGGGCCGTGAGTTGGCGTCACTTCTGACGTTACGAGCACTCGGGGTGGTCGATTGATCGACCACACCCATTTTTTTGTGCCCCCCGCCCCTGCCGGCTGCTCAGTTCAACAGTTCCGCATTGCCTGCCGGCTGTCCATCGCTGTCCAGCAATTCCAGTTGCAGCGGTTCAGTCCGCTGACCTCGATCCACCGTCACAGTCACAATGTGACTGCCGGCCCCCAGCACGGTACTGAACTGTGCCTCAGCCGGCATCGGGACGCCGTCGATCCGTACTTCGACGCCAGCCGACGAATTCAGTCGGAACGAGATCTCACCGGGTGTCGTCACATTCAACTGCGTCTGAGCAAATCCAACGGGTTGCCCCCGCAGCTGCATCACCGGCACATCCTCCAGTGGCAGCACTCCACTCACCACGGCATACCGAGGTACAAAAGTGAATGCCGGATCACTGGCTGCCACCTTGCTGAAACTGGTCCGATTGATCTGATGCATCCCCTCCGGAGTCGGCAGCAGCACCTGCCACGTACGGGCAAACCGGCGCCGGGACAGCGTATACTCCGGTGTACGTCCCAATTCGGACAGGAACCGCACCAGGGCTGCAATCTCATCATCCGTCAGGGCATCCACAAGCCCCTCCGGCATCAGGGACACACCCTGACCAACCTCTTCAATCTGATCGGCCGGCACGACAACCACACGATTCTCAGCCGTCCGCAGCGTAATCGCCTTGTCAGACCTCTGGATCTGAACACCTGCAATCACCTGACCTTCCACCGTGGCTACCACAGTCGTGTGATAGTTTTCCTTGACCTTCGCATTGGGATTCAGCAGGGATTCCAGCAGATAGTCAGGCTGAGCACTGGCACCCAGACTGATCATATCCGGTCCCACCAAACCACCGGCTGCACCCACAGCATGACACTTCAGGCAGCCCAGTGATTCCGTCCGGAAAATCCGCTCTCCATCCACAGCCCTTGCCACAGTCGTGGCGTTTTTCAGGATCGCTGCCTTTTGCTCCTCGGTCAGGGTCTTCCTTGCAGCAATCTTTCCCGCCTTTTTCAGTGCCGCATCCAGCTCGGCATCCGTCCGCCCGCTTTCCCGCAGCACTCGCAGTACTTCCAGCGCCACGTCATTTCGCAGCGTTCGGTCGGCCAGCGCGTTCGACAGCAGTTTTGGACCAGCTTTTTCGTTCAGCAGGGCGCGAGTCGCCGTGGCAGCACCCGCTGGCCCCGGCAGCGCTGACAGCAGCTCGGCGGCAAGTTTTGCCACCACGTCCGGCCGGGCAACCGCGAGTCGTTCCAGAACCGCAGCCCGGGATTCGACAGACCGCTTTTCATCCGCCGCCAGTTGCTGCAACCGGTCCAGCAGCGCAGCATCCCGCCCCTGCACAATTCCGGCCATCACCGACGCCAGATCAGCAGTATCCGCATCGGTCATCGTCAGTACCTGCTCCAGCACACCTTTCAGGCTGGCAACATTCCACTGTCCAATCGCGCGCAGACCAAGACGCCGCAACACGACATCATCACTGCCGGTCAGCTTCCGCAGAATTTCCGCATCGATCGCCGGGTTCAGCTTTCGACTGGCCGAAAGTGCCAGCACCGTGGAAATTGTCGTCGCATCGCCAGCACCAATCGCCGCTGCCGTTAAACGTCCCAGTTGTGCCGCATCGGCACTGCCACCGATCAACTGTACCAGCCGTGCCCGTTTCTCAGCCGTGACTGTGTCGCCGTACAGATCCTTCATCAGCAGTTCCACCGGAGCCCCGGCGTTGATTGCCGAGAAGGCAAATGCGACCTGCTCTGCGTCACTGCCGAAGTTCATCTGCCCTGCCTCAAAGGCCGGGCGCCAGCTCGGAGCCAGCTCTTTTGCCGTCAGCCACAGTGCATAATCCAGATTCACATCCATCGGCTGCCGCAGCGGCAGCAGGGCCGTCTCGATCAAACGAGGATCCTGGTACAAAGCCACCGTCTTTGCGGATTCCGGCGGCGCGCCTTCAGAAAAGGCACTGCCATCCGCAAGCTGCCGTTCAGAATCCTGCAGCGGGGAAAAAGAAATCGCCCGTATCGCTTCCAGTCGCACCCGGGGATGCCCATCCTGGACCAGCCCACGCAGCAATTCAAGAGATTCGGGAATCAGAAACTTCCAGTGACTCAGCACACGAACCGCCGCTGACCGAATCCGCCCGTCCTGACTCTGCAGCAGCTGCTTCAACAGTGTTGGCTGCACCGACCGCGCTGTCTGATAACACCACAGAGCCTCCAGCTGCACATGCTCACGTTCCGCATCCGTCAACTGCACCTGCTGCAGCCACGCCGTCAGTTCATCCGCAATCTGCGGCCCACGCTGACGCAGAATTTGCTTCGCATTTTGTCGCTCCACACCGTCGTCTGAACGCAGTGCCTCGAATAACTCGGGGTTACTGCGAGTCGACATGGGACGAAACGGTCGCTTCGGAGCCCCCTTCCAGACAACTCGCCAGATCCGACCATGAGTTCTGTCGCGACGCTCATCCCGGAAATCCACTTCACCGTGCTGAATGATCGGATTGTACCAGTCCGCCACGTAGATCGCCCCGTCCGGACCAATCTTTACGTCAATCGGCCGAAACGCAACATGGTCCGACCAGATCACTTCCTGCTGCTCACGGGACACATAGCCCGAGGCTTCCTCCGTCAGCACAAACCGCACCACGCGATGTCCGCGGAAATCGTTCGTGATCGCATTGCCCTGCCAGTCCGGTGGCAGCATCGGGGTATCCACGAACTCCAGACCACAGTGCTTCGGGCTGCCCGGGTTCAGGCCGCGCACCAGTCGCTCGGCATCCGCCGCCGTGAAATAATAACCGCCCGGAATCACATAGTTGATCCCTTCCCCACCAGCTCCATCCGTGGCAAAGGACTGACCGTAGCGGTCGTAATGATGCCCCCACGTGTTCACCAGACCACGCAGAAACACGCCCAGCTCCAGCGTCTCCGGTCGGAACTGCCAGATACCGCCCGCATTCAAACGACGCACGCCCCAGGGAGTTTCCACGTGACTGTGGATGTAAATCGACTGATTGAAATACAGAAACCCGTCATAGCCCCAGCGCAGAGTATGCAGGATGTGGTGAGTGTCCTCAGTGCCAAAACCGGACAGCACCACCCGCTTCGAATCGGCCTTCAGGTCACCGTCAGTGTCCGCAAAATGGACCAGCTCAGTGCTGTTTGCCACCCACGCCCCACCGTCACCCGGCGCCACACCAGTCGGAATCAGCAGCCCCTCGGCAAACACATGAGTCTGGTCGGCACGGCCGTCCCGATCCCGGTCCTCCACAACCAGAATTCGATCCGTTGCCGGGGCTCCCGGAGTAATCTGCGGATAAACTTCCGAACTGGCGATCCACAGTCGGCCGTCCTCGTCAAAGTTCATCTGAATCGGCTTGGCAATCGCCGGATCCGCGGCGTACAGCGAGACCTCAAACCCCTCCGGCACCCGAAACGTTGCCTGCTCAAGCGCAGGATCCGGAGCCGGAATATCCTTTTTCGCGGGTGGCTGAGCACACACTGACACAGCCGACAGCGGCAACGCCGCAAGCAAAGCCAGAAACCGATTCCGAAGCTGATTCATAGCATGCACTTCAATCACAAAAACACTCTGATAAAACTGGAACTCCACACGCGGCTCGGGCAGAGCCTGCCCGAGCCACGCACATGTCCTCGTGCCGCAAAAAGCACACCGTACAGGCTTACGGCAGTGCGACAGTCTTCAGATCCTGACGACCTGAGTCACCCTGTACCAGTACCAGCGCCGAAGTGCTGTTCAGCTTGTCCAGTTGCACAACACCCTTCATCGAATCCACCGTCACGTACTGCTGCCCGGCCGAACCGCCTCCGGCAACAGGTTCCGTCAGGGCCTTTGCATCCTTCAGTCCGGCAGCAGTGATCTTCATGACTCCGCGAGCACTGTTGCTGAGCAGCAGAAATTCGGCCCCGTCTTTGGAATAAGACACCATATCGAGCGGCCGATTGCGATTGCCCAGCTCGGCAACCGTCGTCCCCTTGACCCGATCACCCGCCTTCGACAACTCACCCACCGGAATGCGAACCAGCGGAGTACACACGTAGGCCCCCAAAATGGCCGGCTCACCGTCAATCATCATGGGCACGAATGTCCGCATTGCCGCGTAATCTTCCACTTTCCCGTGCGCTGCATGATAAATCTCCACGCTGATCCCACGATCCGCATCAGCAAACGGGAAATTCAGCTCGCGAACCGTGGAAGGAGCCGCAGCACTGCTGAGCCCTGAAACCAGCAGTTTATTCTCAAAAAAAGCAATATCCGTAATCGATTCCGTGCGGCGGTTCTGAGCACGCCGGCCTTCCCCCACAACCTTGTCTTCCGGAGCATCTGCCAGAGTCACACTGGAGAAGCTGACGTTTTCCAGCGACAGCACCGTCACCTTGCCAACGCCGTCAATCTGCACAATCGCCGGAGCCCCGTCAGCCGAAACGGCCGCAAAGGCAGCACCCGTTCGCGGGTTCACGGCAATGTCCGCAATCTCGACCACCTTCGCTTTCAGTTCACCTGCCAGAACCCCCGGCAGATCTTCAATATTGATCGACGCAGTCGCAGCATCACCCTGCTTATTGCCCGTTGCAATCGCGTAAATTGCAGCAGCCTTCGCATCACCCACGAAGAGAATATCCTCAGGACCAAACGCCAGAGTCGTGGCGGATTTCAGAGCCGGCTTGCCGGGCTTCAAGCCCCATACATCAGCAGCCTGCACCGAAGTTGCCAGTGCCGCAGCGATCGCTGCCGTACTCAGAATTCGATTGAACAGCATGTCTTCCCCCACTCGGACTAATCGGTTGTCAGGAATCACGGCAGAATCACTGCCCGCACTGCCGATCGGAATCACGGGCCTCTCTGCCGACAGGCATACCGTAATCCTAACCACCACGGGCCGGACGGGCAAACCAACAATTGTCGCACAGAGAACCTGCCCAGGGCGGAAGCCGCCACACTCCCGCGAAAAGCGTTCAGAACGGTCGAGACTGACAGTGCCGCTTGCCCGATTTGCCCGCACGCGTTAGGTTGTCGGCCGACATTCCGGCCTCGCACCCCCAAACCCAACTGATCGCTCCCAATGAAAGCAGCCGTCTTCGAATCCTTCCGCACGCCAATTCAGATTCAGCAGGTGCCCGATCCGCAACCCCGCCCGGACTCTGCCATCATCGCTGTCAAGGCCTGCGGACTGTGCCGCAGTGACTGGCACGGCTGGATGGGACACGACTCAGATGTCCGGCTGCCGCATGTGCCGGGGCATGAGCTGGCCGGGGTCGTAGCGGCCGTGGGCAGCAATGTGCAGCGGTACAGGGCAGGGCAGCGAGTCACCGTGCCGTTCTGCTGCGGCTGCGGTTCCTGCTTCCAGTGCACCAGCGGCAATCAGCAGATCTGCGACTGCTACACGCAGCCCGGCTTCACTCAGTGGGGAGCCTTCGCTGAATATGTGGAAATCCGCCACGCTGACGTCAACCTCGTGGAATTGCCGGAATCGGTGGATTTCGTCACCGCCGCCAGCCTCGGCTGCCGCTTTGCGACTTCGTTCCGCGGCGTCGCAGTGCAGGGGAAACTGCAGCCCGGTGACTGGCTGGCCGTCCACGGTTGTGGCGGAGTCGGATTGTCGGCAGTCATGATCGGAGCAGCTCTCGGCGCTCAGGTGCTGGCTGTTGACGTTCGCCACGACAGACTGGAACTCGCGCGGCGCTGCGGAGCTGTGCACACAGTCAATGCCACTGATTCAGATCCAATCGAGGCCATCCGCAGCCTCACAGGCACCGGAGCACACGTGTCCGTCGATGCCCTCGGCAGCAAACGGACCTGCTGGAATTCCATACGCTGCCTGCGCAAACGCGGTCGTCACGTGCAGATCGGACTGATGGCCGGCGGAGATGCCAATCCGCCCGTGCCGATGGGCCAGGTGATTGCCGGCGAGCTGGAAATTCTCGGCAGCCACGGTATGCAGGCCTTCGAATACCCTCGCATGCTGCGGATGATTGCCGCAGGACAGCTGCAGCCGGACCTGCTGATCAGCGACCGCGTCAGCCTGACGGAAGCAGCCGATCTGCTGCCCCGCATGCACGAATTTCCCGGCAGCGGAGTCACCGTGATTGACCGATTTGTGTGATCACCGAGCAGAGATGGCTGCAATGTTCAGGATCGCTGAGGCTGCCCGGGCCGCCGCGTCAGGCACTGCCAGCCGTGCTGCAGCAACAGACATCCGCTGCCGCCGGTCCGCATCCCGCGACAATTCTCCCATCAGGCCCCGCAGCTGAACGACTGCAGCGGCGTCCGCCAGCCCCCCGGCCACCAGCTCCGCAGCCAGCCCCGTCGCAAAATATTCCGCATTCTTCCGCTGGTGATCGCCCGCAGCCGCCCTCAGCGGCAGCAGAATCGCCGGACGTCGCGCACAGGCCAGTTCGGCCAGCGTCCCGGCCCCGGCACGCGATATTACCAGAGTCGCCGCACGCAGCTCACTCGCCATATCCCCCAGATAGGACTCCACACGCACACTCCAGCCCAGCCGCGCATATCGTTCACGCACCCCCGCTGCCCCAGCTTCACCCGCCTGATGGACGATCTGCCAGTCCGGCGGCAACACCTGCCCGCGAACACCACCCGACAGAGCCTCAAGTACCAGTTGATTGACCTCCTCAGCCCCCTGACTGCCCCCCAGCACCAGCAGCCTCGGAAGCCCGGGCTCAGAGATGTACAACTCGGAATGCAGCCCGGCAATCGACGCCCGCACAGGCACTCCCGCGTGCTGCAGCGGACAATGCAGACCACGCGCCGAAACTTCTCCGACCGGCAGTCCGGTCAGACACTCCGTGGCAATCAAACTCAGCAGACGCGTCGCTGCCCCCGGAATCACATTGAACTCCAGCAGCACCAGCGGCACCCCCAACAGGCGTGCCGCCACGCAGCCTGCAATGCTGGCCCGAGCACCCAGCCCCGTCACGACCATTGGCCGACGAGTCCGCAGGCGCCGGTACGCCCGCAGGGACTCCCTCCCCAGTCGCAGGGGCTCACCCAGTCGCCACAGCCCGGTACCGCCTCGAGCACCGGCTGTGGGTGCCCAGTCCAGCCACGGATTGTCAGCAGCGGCCGCACTCAGTATCCGTCGGTCGACTTCACGAGCACTGCAGAGAAACAGGGCTTCAGCTCCAGGCAACAGCCGCTGCAACTCAGCAGCCACCGCCAGCCCAGGCTGCAAATGGCCTCCGGAACCGCCACCAGCAAATACGAACAATGGCCGGGAAGCGGTTTTCATCCGAACTCAGGAGCATCCTGAAATTCACTGACGCCGTCAGGAGACAGCAGCAGCAATCTCCGAGTCAGCGGGTGATGCATGGTCTGAAAATCGGCGTCCACGCGGTCCCGCACATGCTGAATCAGCTCCGGCTGCCGAATTGATACCGCTACGAAAAAATCCCGATTCGGCATACCGAGCACCAGCTGGGCACCGAACATGCTTCGTAATCTCGCATGAAAGCCGGGATCCAGCACACGCGAACAATTGTACGCATCAGGCCGCACCGGCATCAGCATCCGAGGCTGCTCTTCAGACCCCACAACCGTCACCTCCAGCGGATGATCCTCAGACCACATCCGCAGATTCTGCAGGCTGGCGTTATGCAGCTCATCGACTGAAACTCCCCAGTCACTCAGCATGCCGTCCTGAACGTAACGGTACGAATCGTCCTCGTCGATCACGTAACCGATCGAGAGTCCTCCGACCCAGGGCTGACGCACACGACCGTCACTGCATGGTTCGTCCTCGGGCGCCAGCATCGGCAGGATCCGCGACTGCACAACCTGGAATTCCGGGGTCAGCTGGTCAGGACCAAGTTCCTGCAGGCGCACCATCGACGTCAAACCCGGCAGCACAATCCGCCGGAAATCCTGCGGCCGCTGCAGGTACATACGGTACAAATTCGAAAGCGCGATTTCGGTGCGACCAAGACGCAGCGCAAATCCACGAGCAGCCGCCTGGAGCAAAGGGTAGTGCTGGCGCGCCAGCGCCAGCACCTGTTTCTGGAACACATCCGGTGGCCACGCCGGAACTTCTGCGACCTCCATCGTCATCAGCAATCGCTCGCAAATCAGAATCTGCTCGCGCGACAACGCTTCCCCATCCGCACTCTGCGTCGTTGCGACAATCGTCAAACGCCCCTGGCGAAAGACCCATAGTCGCCACGCATAACTGCGGCCTCGTGAAAACAGCCGCGACAGCCAGCCACCAGTCGCCGGACGACACGATTGCCCCGACCACACGTCGTTGGGTAATGCCATTCGCAGCGGACGCTGCACACGCACGGAACTGACTCGCGGAAACAGCAGGGCCGGCTCCGGCCCGGCAGTGACTCCCGCAGACGGCCCCTCGGCCGGCTCTGACTCATCCCACCAGGCCACCACGGAAAGCAGTGCCCGCAAACCCGTGACGCGACCGTTTTGCGACGCCATCCCCGCTGCCGGAGCCCGCCAGAGAAACTCCAGAACCGTCTGGTCCTGCCGCACCTCGATACTGTCCGGACAGCGAAATGTGAACCAGTTCGCCGGTCCACGACACACCTTCCACGGCTCGCGGGCTGAACTTTCGCCTGATTTTTCTACTGACATAAAAGGCTCCAGCAAGGACCCCGGCCATCCTACCGAGCCTTTGCGGGCCGAAGCAATCAACCACCCGCGGAAACCGCACAAGGCGGACATTCTTCCCAGACCGACTCCGCAAGGTCCGCCGAATTTTCCGGAACTCCGCCACTCCCGCTGCCCCCCCCGCCACCTTTCCCGAACACGAATTGTTGGCATTGGCCCGCCGCCGGGGTATGATACCCACTGCGACAGGCGACGCGCAATCCTTCGAACTTCACCCTCCTGCACATAAGATCCCCCGCCATGCTGCCCGATTACACCCCGCTGGAACAGGCAACTCGTCGGCACTTTCTCTCAGGTTCCGGCCTTGGCCTCGGCGCCATCGCCCTTTCATCCATCACCGGTTCGGCCGTCACTGCCGGCCGCACGTACGCGGATATTCCCATCCGCGATTCCGCCCCGCTTGAACAACGCTGGCCACATCATGCCGGCAAAGCCAAACAGGTCATTTACCTGCACCTCACAGGCTCCCCGCCCAATCTTGACATCTACGACTACAAACCCGCTCTCGTCGCCCGCACCGGACAGGACTGCCCGGACGAGTTCCTCAAAGGTCGCACGTTTGCTTTCACCTCCGGCGTTCCCAAACTCCTCGGTTCACCCCGAAAGTTCGTGCAGTGCGGACAGTCCGGCACCTGGCTGTCTGATGCCGTGCCCCACCTGCAGACCGTTGCTGATGACATCTGCTTCATCCACTCCATGAATACCGACCAGTTCAACCACGCCCCGGCCGAACTGCTGCTGTACACGGGATCGCCACGCTCCGGACGTCCGTCCATGGGAGCCTGGGTGACATACGGACTGGGGACCGAAAACCAGAACCTCCCAGGATTCGTGGTTCTGATCAGCAGCGGTGTCCAACCGAATGGCGGCTCCAATTCCTATGGCAGTGGCTTCCTGCCCTCGGTATTTCAGGGAGTCCAGTGTCGCTCCAAAGGCGACCCCGTACTCTACGTCTCCGATCCCCCGGGTATGACCCGCCCCATCCGCCGACGCTCGCTCGACTCCCTCAAAAAACTGAACGAACTCCAGGCCGGACAACTGGGGCACCCCGAAACTGCCACCCGCATCGCTCAGTATGAACTCGCCTACAGAATGCAGGCTTCCGTTCCTGAAGTCATGGACATCGCCCGCGAATCAAAGCAGACTCAGGAAGCCTACGGGGCTGTTCCGGGGGAATCCAGTTTTGCCAACAACTGCCTGCTGGCCCGCCGACTGGTGGAACAGGGAGTACGCTACGTGCAGCTGTTCGACTGGGGCTGGGACTTCCACGGCACAGGCCCCGGCGAAGGACTGACAGAAGGACTCACCAACAAGTGGGCTCGTACCGATCGCCCCATCGCCGCACTGATCAATGACCTCAAGGAACGCGGAATGTTCGAGGAAACTCTGATCATCTGCGGAGGAGAATTCGGACGGACGCCTTTCCGGGAAGGACGTACTGCAGGCGGAGTCGTGCTGGGCCGGGATCACTATCCGGACTGCTTCACCATGTGGATGGCAGGTGGCGGAGTTCGAGGTGGCACCAACTATGGGCAGACCGATGAACTGGGGTTCGGAGTTGTCGAAAACAAGGTGACACCGCACGACCTGCAGGCCACAGTCATGCACCTGCTGGGCTTCGACCACGAAAAACTGACCTTCCGCTTTCAGGGACGCGATTACCGACTGACAGACGTCGAAGGACACGTGCTGCACGACGTGCTGGCCTGAGCACCAGCAGGTACGCAGACTATTGACCGATTAACGGAAGACAGGACAGCAGCCGGACTGCCGGCTGCTGAAACCATTTCAAATTCCGATCATCGAACACCGCGTCAGACGTAAGGTCCACCTGACGAAAGTCACCATGAAAATGACCAGCAGAATCGCCGGACAAACAGGCTGATTGTTCCGCTGATGCCACTGCTGGACCCTCAGCAAAACCCTCAGCAAAACCCTCAGCAAAACCCTCAGCAAAACCCTCAGTTCGTCCCTCAGCAACGGCAGGGCAATTTTCTTGCTCATCCGCAGCCAGAAATGTCTTTTGGGTGCCTGCCAGCGTGTGCGGATGGATCTGTGCCGGCACGTCAAAGCTGCCATGCACAGAATGCTCATAAAAATTTCGCAGAGGCCGTCAGAAAACTCGAGGCCCGTGCCGATTCCACCAACCTTTGGCCATAAGACAGCATCAGCCACGACTTAAAGCCCCTGCACGGCCCGCACAGACGCCGGCATCGCATCACGAAAGTCCCCCGCAGGACGATACCCCAGCATTCGCACCGCCTTGTCAATGCTGTAGTCGAGGTTCAATCCGAGGAACTTGATTCGGGCACTGTTCAGCAGCGGTGCCTCGCTCCTCCCCAGCAGCTTCCACACTCGCTCCATCAATCCCGCCAGCAGCCTCGCCACAGGCAGAGGCACGATCTTCGTCGGCTTCCTGAGACCAGCCGACTCACACACGGTCTCGATAAACTCCCGTTTCGTCACCGCTCGAGGGTCTCGAATGTTGAATACCTCGCCCACCACTCCGTCATTCTCAACAGCCAGCCACACCG